>Ga0114931_10000502_pt1 | contig 47385 bp, 42 predicted proteins | sample 2SBtaG_FD_89579 | JGI IMG/M metagenome (GOLD analysis project Ga0114931, IMG submission 89579) | Deep subsurface microbial communities from Kolumbo volcano to uncover new lineages of life (NeLLi) - 2SBTROV14_V59a metaG | ecosystem: Environmental > Aquatic > Marine > Volcanic | place: Kolumbo... | reverse complement strand
TCGGCTGCTTTCTGGATGCGCTCTGTTCGTGCTGCCGTGGTTCGCAGCCTGCGCGGTCACGGACGCGACCACGTCGCCTTTCCACCAACCCGATGGCGGCGGCGTGGGCGGAACCGCGGGCTCGGACGCGGGCTCGGGCTGCAACGCCAGCGGCGCGACGGGCAGCGGCGCGAACGGCAGCGGCGCGACCGGCAGCGGCGCGACCGGCAGCGGCGCATGCGGCGGCGGCGCGACGGGGTCCGGGGGAAGTGGCGGCGCGCCCGACGCGGGACCCCCGCAGTGCGCCGAATCGCTCAAGCGCTGCTCGCACGAGTTCGACTATCCGGTGGGCAGCGAGCAGAGCGTTGAGCTGCGCGGCGACTTCGCGACCGACGGCTGGACGAAGGGCGTGCCCATGACGAAGCAGGGGTCCAACTGGGCGGCTTCGGTGGCGCTGCCCTATGGCACCGACGTCCAGTACAAGTTCGTCATCGACGGCACGAACTGGGTGACCGATCCGTCGAACCCGAACGTCGTCCCAGATAGCCAGGGCGGGCAGAACTCCCTTCTCAAGGGCGTGACCTGCCAGGACTACAGCTGCGTGCCGCCGCCCACCCTGGGCTACGACTGGCGCGACGCGGTCCTGTATTTCGTGTTCGTGGATCGCTTCAAGAACGGCGACAAGTCGAACGACGGAGCGCAGGTGTCCGGCGTGGCGTCGGCCGCCAACTATCAAGGTGGCGACTGGGCCGGCGTGAAACAGGAGATCGACGCCGGCTACTTCACCGATCTCGGTGTCAACACGCTCTGGCTCACCGTGCCGATGGACAACCCGGAAAAGTCCGGCCTCGGCTCCGACGGCAAGCAGTACAGCGCCTATCACGGCTATTGGCCGATGAACCTCGACAAGCCCGAGGAACGCTTCGGCACGCTGGCCGAGCTGAAAGCGCTCGTCGACGACGCCCACCAGCACAAGCTCAAGGTGATCCTCGATTACGCGATGAACCACGTGTACATCGACTCGCCCGTCTACCAGCAGCATAGCGACTGGTTCTGGCCGCTGATGAAGGGCAGCACCAACTGCACCTGCGGGCAGGGCTGCGCCTGGGACGGGCCGGCCGCCAAGCGCTGCTGGTTCGCCGACTATCTGCCGGACTTCAACTTCACGGTGCAGGCGGCGCGCGACTTCTCGGTGGATAACGCCATCACCTGGATCAAGAACACGGGCGTGGACGGCTTCCGCCTCGACGCCGTGAAGCACATCGAGGATTCGTGGGTGACCGAGCTGCGCTCGAAGGTAACGAGCGAGATCGAGCCGACGAGCAAGCAGCACTTCTACATGGTCGGTGAAACCTTCACCGGCGACCGCAACGCGATCCGCTACTACGTCAAGCCGAGCATGCTCGACGGGCAGTTCGACTTTCCGCTGCGCTCCGGGATGCTGAGGACGCTCTTGATGCGCAGCGCGCCGCTGTCCGAGCTGGACGGTTTCCTTTCGACCAACGACGACTACTACGGCTTGGGGGTCATGAGCACGTTCATCGGCAACCACGACGTGCCGCGCGTGATCGAGTTCGCCCTGGACACGCCCATGTGGAACAACGAATGGGCGGACGGCAAGGACCGCGCCTGGCAGAACCAGCCGGGTACGCCCAGCTCGGCTTCGCCCTACGAGCGGCTGGCGACGGCGTACACGGTGCTGTTCACGCTGCGGGGCATCCCGCTCATCTACTACGGCGACGAGATCGGCATGGCCGGCGCCGGCGACCCCGACAACCGCCGCATGATGCAGTGGAGCGGCCTCACGCAGAACCAGACCCGGCTGCGCGACCACATCAAGCAGCTCACCGCCATCCGTGCGGCGCACGCCTCGCTACGCGACGGCAAGCGAACGACTCTGTCCGTGAGCAACGACACCTACGCCTACAAGATGGCGTACAACGCCGACACCGTGTACGTCCTCATCAACCGCGGCGACGCCACGGCGACGGTGGGCGGCCTTCCTTCAGGTACGTACCAGGATCTCCTCGGCGGCTCGCAGGTAAGCGGTCCCTCGGCGACTCTGCCGGCGCGGTCGTCGATGGTGCTTGTCGCGAAGTAGCCAAGGCCGCGTGTTGCGCCTCGAGTCCAGCGGTGCGACCCTATGGAAATGACGAGTGGAAGGGGCGCGGTTGGCGGCCTGTCGTGGATCGCGCTTGCCGGGGCGGTGTTCTGGCGTTGCGGCTCGACGTCGTCGGGAGCCGTCCGGTGCGACCTGTGTCGATGATGCGTGGTGTCAGAGCGGCATCTGTAGCAACCACCTGTGCGACCGGCTGCCCGTGACCCCCGGGCTCTGTTCGGGCAACGACCCTCCTCCGTGAGATAGCGGCGGGAAACAACGGCCCACGGGGAACAATCCGCTCGCGCGTCGTACCAATAGGTAAGGAGGCTCCTCCTTTGCACACACGATCGTTCGTCTTCATGGGGTTCTCGCTGGCCGCAGCGGCTTGCCAAACGCCGCCGCCGGCTCCGCACACTCCGCATACTGCGTTGCGGGCCGCTCCCGTAGCCGGTACCGCTCCGGCCGATCCCCCGGCGGTCCCGCCGCCGGCGCGACCGTCGCAGCCCCGTCCGGAGCCGGATCTGATCGCTCGCATCGCGCACTCGGCGAAGTCGCCGTGCGTTGAAAGCCCGCTGCCGGCCGCCTTCCGTCCGAAGACGGGCCACCCGGTCGGACCGAATCTGGGGCGCGGCCTGGCCATCAGGCTGCCCCCGAGCGGCATCACCGGGGGTAGGATGGGCGCGAAGAAGGTCGTCGTCTACCGCTCGTACCAGCTCGACCCCCGCTCCGAGATCGGCGACGCCGGCTACCGGGTGACGATCGACGACGGCCACGGAAAGACCGAGGATCTGTCGCTCGGCTTGAGCGAGATGCGCCCCTACGTGATCGTGCCCAACGCACGGTTGCCGATCCTCGACGGCAACGTGCTGCAGGTCGCAGCGGATGTGCGCGAGATCGACGACAGGAGCATCACATTCCCTCCCGTCGGGCTCCACGCGAAGCGCGAGCAGCAGGGTCTGATGCTGCGCTGCAAGCTTGCCGACCTCCGGCGCGACAGTGACGGCGACGGTCTGACGGATCTCGAGGAAGCGCGCCTCGCCACCGACCCGGCCGACCCGGACAGCGACCACGACGGGCTGACTGACGCAAAGGATCCGGCGCCGCTCGGCGCGGATAGGCCGGCGACGCCGGAAGACGAGGTGCGCCAGATGGCTTTCGAGCAGCTCGTCGGCCGCTTCGTCAAAGGGCAGCTCCTGGTCCAGAAGTCGACCGGGCCGCGCCTCGACGTGCGCGGCGTGGGCTACCGTGTGATCACGCTGCGCCCCGACGAGCTCAAAGCCTACGAAAAGCGCTTCGGGTTCCGCGTCACCTTCGACGTGAAGGTGAAGATGAAGGACGAGGACCACGCCGACGTGTCGGTGAGCTTCGGGTGGACCGGCGGCGACTGGAAGGCAGAGCGCGGCAAGGACGGCTGGAAGTTCACCATGGCGTCGCAGTGGATCACGTAGGGCGGCAGCGCATCGCGGCAGACCCGGCGGCACTGCGCTAGGCTCCGCCGGCGATGAGCTACCTCGCCCTGGCGTGGATGACGGTCGGCGTGGTGGTGGTGCTGTGGCTCTATCTGGCCTGGCGCCACCGCGACGCGCGGCTCGACCGGCTGGTCCTGCCGGAAGGCGAGGAACTCTGCTTCGACGACGAGCAGGCCCGCTTCGCGGTGTTGGGGAAGAACCGGAAGTCGGCCAAGCCGCCACGATTCCGTGGCGCCGTGGTGCGCCTGACCTCGAAGCGCCTCTTCGTGGCGGAGCCGGTGGGCCCGGTGAATCGGCTTCGCTGGGTCGTGTATCACGCGGGTCCGGCGCCGGAAGGCGCCGGCAACGCCTGGTCCGACGGCTACGGCAGCTTCTCGACCTCGCCTGCCCATATCGGTGTGGAGCTCGACACGGAGCGGCGGTGCCTGCGCATCCGGCCCGATAGCGCGAATACGGGCCCCGCTCCCGCACAGCTCGCGATCCAGAGCCCTCGCCTCGGCGAATACCTGCCCGTGCTCGGCAGATCACGCGACCAGAAGAAGCAATGACGCTTCAGCCGCGTGCAATCACAGCGCGGAACGCCGCCGCTGCCGGTGTCTCGACGCGCGAGAGCGACGCATCCAGATCGTAGAGCCCGTTGTTCCACGCCCCAGGCGTGATGAAGTCCGCGAGCGGGCGCGACGGATTCTCGCGATAGCTCCACTGGACCGCTTCGAAGAGCGGCCACCAGTTCACGCCGACCAGGGGCACGCCGTCGGCGAGCAGACGATCGACCATGTCGCCGATCGCGGTCGCATACGCGGCGCGCGCTTCGCCGCTGAGGCCGGCGCTGGTTTCCGTCAGGTAGATAGGCAGGCCGAAGTAGGCTTGCGCGCGGCGGAGCCCCTCTTCGACCTGCTGGCTCGCCTCCAGTGCCGCCTGTTCGAGCGGAACGCTGCCGTGGCGGGTGAAGTCGGGCCCATTCGGGAAGTCGACGATGTCCGGATAGTGGTTGTAGCCGACCACGTCGGGCAAAGCGGCGTGCGCAACAAGCCACTGTAGGTCGCTCTCGGCAACGCCGAGCGAAACGAGGAAGTCGGCGAGCGGGTGCCCGGGGGCGACGCGCCCATAGGCTAGGCACGCCGGAAAGCTCCCTGCGGCGGCGCGGATGTCTTCCAGTGCGTCCGCGTCCAGGCTGGCCGTGGACAGCAGCTTGTCGCCAAGCAGCCAATTGATCGGATCCGCAGAGACGATGAAAGCGTCCGGAAGCGCCGAGCGCAGCTCTCCGGTCGCGAGCACCATCGCCCGCGCGATGCGCACACCGAGCGCGGCCCAGCTCACCCGCGAATTCTCGTACGGTGGCCAGACGCCACCGGCGCCACACAGCGCGGCGGAGACCGCAGGCTCGTTCACCGCTGTGAAGTGCGTCACGAGCCCCTTCACGTGCTCCGCCGTCCTGCTGGCGTAGGCGGTGAAGGCGTCGACGAAGCGCGGGTCGCCGATGCCGTCGCCCATCCACGCGGGCGTGCCGTAGTGCAACAGGTCGAGGATCGGGATGACGCCTCGTTCGTCGAGCAACTGCAGCGGTCCATCCAGCCACGACCAGTCGTAGACGCCCGGCGAGGGCTCGGCGCGGTGCCAGGGCATGCTGTAGCGGATGGAGTTGACGCCGAGGTCCGCCGCCAGCGCGAGATCCTCGCGCCAGCGATCGTAGTGCCCGGTCAGGGAGAGCTCGTCGAGCGCGCGGCGCTGGCCGTCCTTGGACGGATCCGCCTGCACCATCCAGGTGTTCTCGATGCCCACCCCCCAGTAGAAGTCGGGGCGCCCGCCCTTGTTCTGCCTCGCCGGCGCGGGCGCGCCGCACGCGGGGAGCATCGCTGCACCGCCCGCGAGCAGCTCGCCAAGGAACTGCCGGCGTGTGGGCATTGGCCAATCATAGCGCCGTTTCGTCTCGTCCGGCGATGCGCCACGCCAGCGGCGCGAAGCGGCCTATTGCGGCTTTGGCGCCGCGTGGGGAGCCGGGGCGCGGCGGCTCTGGCCAGCCGCCCGCCGACGGGTACACTGCGCCCCCCCATGCCCGAGTTCATTTTCACGATGCAGGAGGTGACCAAGGTTCACCCTCCTGACAAGAAGGTCCTGTCCGACATCACCCTGGCGTTCTTCCCGGGCGCGAAGATCGGCGTGATTGGCGGGAACGGCTCCGGCAAGAGTTCGCTGCTCCGCATCATGGCCGGCGTGGACAAGGAGTTCCTCGGAGAGGCAAAGCCCCATCCGGGCACGAAGGTCGGCTACTTCGCGCAGGAGCCCGAGCTCGGCGATGCGAAGACGGTAAAGGACGCGGTGGACCAGGCGGTCGCCGAGCAGCGCGCGCTCATCACGGCGTTCGAAGAGCTCAGCATGAAGCTGGGCGAGCCGATGAGCGACGACGAGATGAACCAGCTGCTGGAAAAGCAGGGCGAGCTTCAGGATCGCATCGACGCGGCGGACCTGTGGAATCTCGATTCGAAGCTCGAGGTCGCGATGGACGCGCTGAGGCTGCCGCCGGCGGACGCGGAGATCGACAAGCTCTCGGGTGGCGAGAAGCGGCGCGTGGCCCTGTGCCGCGTGCTGCTCGAAAACCCTGACATGCTCCTGCTCGACGAGCCGACCAACCACCTCGACGCCGAGAGCGTGGCCTGGCTAGAGCACTTCCTGCACGACTACCCGGGAACGGTTGTCGCCGTCACCCACGACCGCTACTTCCTCGACGACGTGGCGGAATGGATCCTCGAGCTCGACCGCGGCCGCGGCTATCCGTTCAAGGGCAACTACTCGGGTTGGCTGGAGCAGAAGTCGGCGCGGCTCGCGGCAGAGGAAAAGCAGGAAAGCGCCCGCCAGCGCAAGCTCAAGCAGGAGCTCGACTGGGTGCGCGCGTCGCCCCGGGCCCGCCAGGCCAAGAGCAAGGCACGGCTGAACGCGTACGAGGAGCTGCTCGCGCAGTCGAACCAGGGCATCTCCGATGCCAGCGAAATCAGCATGCCTCCCGGGCCGAGGTTGGGTGACCTGGTGATCGAGGCCAGGGGACTGACCAAGGGCTTCGGCGATCGTCTCTTGATCGACCACCTGGATTTCAAGCTGCCGCGCAGCGGCATCGTGGGCGTGATCGGACCCAACGGCGCGGGCAAGACGACACTTTTCCGCATGCTGGTCGGCGAGGACAAGCCGGACGAGGGCGAGCTCGTGATCGGCGAGACGGTGCAGGTCGCCTACGTCGACCAGAGCCGCGAAGCGCTCGCGGGCGACAACAACGTGTGGAAGGAGATCAGTGGCGGTGAGGACAAGATCGAGCTCGGCAAGCGCGAGGTGGCGTCACGCGCCTACTGCACCTGGTTCGGCTTCCGCGGCAGCGACCAGCAGAAGCTCGTCGGCAGCCTGTCCGGCGGCGAGCGCAACCGCGTTCACCTGGCCAAGCTGCTCAAGCAGGGCGGCAACCTGATACTGCTCGACGAGCCGACCAACGATCTGGACGTGGACACGCTCCGCGCGCTGGAAGAAGCGCTGCTCGGTTTCCCCGGGTGCGCCGTCGTGATCAGCCACGATCGCTGGTTCCTCGACCGCATCGCCACCCACATGCTGGCCTTCGAGGGCGACAGCGAGGTGGTGTGGTTCGAGGGCAACTACCAGGCGTACGAGGAGGACCGGCACCGCCGGCTCGGCACCGACGCCGATCAGCCGCACCGCATCAAGTACCGGAAGCTCGTCCGCTAGGCGTTCTTGGCTAGGCGGGCGGCGGCTCGGGGACGATCGTTCCGCAGTTGGTGAACTGCAGGTTCGTGTCGATGCGGAAATGCGAGGCCGACGTGTGCCGTTCGGCGTGGAACAGGTCGAGCTGGTAGATGTTGCCGGGCGTGATGCCGAGCGCGCCGGCCTTGTTATCCAGATCCACCGAGCCAGTCGACGACGGGTGGAGCCCGCCCAGATCGACCGCGAGCTTCTTGTTCACGAAGACCCACATGTCGTCGTCGCCGATGAACGTGAAGTGCTCGCCACCCTGGTACTTGAACTGGGTGTGCACCTCGGTCGTAAAGCCGAAGTTGTGCTGTTTCCCGTCGGTGCCCGTACCGGAATTGCCGAAGCCGGCGCCATCGAGCGGGAAGAACAGGTCGCTCTGGAAGGTCAGCACGTTGCCGTTCGGCTGCAGTGACAGGTACACGACGTACGGCTTGTTCACGTTCGCCGCGTAGCGGTACCACTGGTCGAACGTGGTCTTGCTCGTGGTCTGCTGCCCGTACGGGCAGGGCCCCGCCAGGCTCGCCTCGCAGATGCCGGTGTAGACCGGCTTCTTGTCGGCACCCAGGTTGTTCTGTACGAGTCCCGGGGTGGGCCCACTGCCGCCAAAGTGCTCGAAATCCGGGTGCCCTCCGGCTTCGTTGTTGCCCTTGAGGTCGCGGACCACGGCCAGGATCGTCGTACCGCAGCCGGACGAGGTCGCCGTCCCGCCGTCCAGGCTCGGGGGTGTGTTGCCACTGAAGGCTGGGCCCAGCTTGTAGCCGCCGGACTCGGTCTTCGTGAAGCCGGCGGGCAGCTTGTACGGGCCCGGCTTGGACGTGCCTGCGTCCGCACCGCTGCCACCGAGCGAGATGGAGACGCCACCGCTGCCGCCCGTCCCGCTGCCACCGCTGCCTCCGCTGCCAGCGTTGTTGGCGGCGGAATTGCTGCTGCCGCAGCCGCCCGAGCTGGCGATGACGAAGGCGAACACGGCGCCGACGGATGAAAGCGCGTGGAGGTCCACGGGTTCGTGTCGGCGCAATCTGGACATGGCTCTTTGCCCTCGTATTGATTTCGTCCGCTAGATCATCTCGCCGGACAGGTACGGATTGGAGCGGCGTATCTCGTCCATCGGCGCGTGCTCGCCGCCGTAGGCGTGCCCCGGATACAGGACCGTGTCGCCTGGGATGGCCGACAGGCGCTGCGTCAACGTGAGGCGCATCTGTTCGGGATCGCCGCCCGGCAGATCCACGCGGCCGCAGCCCTGGAGGAATAGCGTGTCGCCGGCGAGCAGGGCGCTCTTCAGCCGGAAACAGCTCGATCCCGGCGTGTGCCCTGGCGTGTGCAGCAGCTCGATCTCGATGTCGCCCACGCGGATCGTGTCACCCGAGTCGTGGCCTTCCAGGTCCGAATCGGACAGCCCCGTGACCTTGATGATCCCCGGCACCTCGAGCTTGTGCGCGTGTACCTTGCACGGGGAAACTTCCATGAGCGTGGGCAGGCCCTCGACGCTGAAGCCGAACATGCTGCCGCCGACGTGATCGGGGTGATAGTGCGTGGCGAGAGCGCCGACGAGCTCCATGTCGTCCTGGTTCGCAACCTCGACGATGCCGCGCACGTCCCATGCCGGATCGATGACGACGCACTCGCCGCTATCGCGATCGCCGACGAGATACGTGAAGTTCTGCATCTGCGCCGCGATCTGGTTCTCTCGCCCCAGATCGCGACCCATCAGGAGCTGCTTGAGATAGAGCCCGGCCATCGCCAGGAATTCAAGCACAGGCGCCGGGCTTCGTCGAAGCGCCCGCTGGCTCGCGCCACCGGAGCCCGGGCGGCACGGCGCTATTTGTGGGTGATCCAGGCGAGCTCTGTGATGATCTCACCGGTCGTGCTGCAGTCACGGATCCGCGCGGGCGAGCTCGCGTCGGAGCCGTCGGTACGGACGACTTCCACGTGTGAGTAATTGGCAGTGGCGTCGTCGCGCAGGTAGGCGAGCTTCGTGCCGTCCGGCGAGAACACCAGATTCGTGCCTGGATTGTCGGCTACCTTGACCACGCTCTTTCCGTCGAGCGACGAGACGTAGAGCTTGAAGTTGTCCGTCCAGTCCGCGTAGGCGTAGTGCGTTCCATCCGGCGACAGCGTGTTGCCCGACGCGTTGTTGCGCACAACCTGGGGGGTGCCGTTCGGCAGCGCCATCTGCATGATGGTGCGCGTCTGCTTGTTCGGCGGCGTGATGACGATGCGCGTGAAGTAGAGCTCCGACTCGTCCGCCGTCGGCTGCGGATGCAGGTCCATCTGGTACAGCTTGTCGGGCGTGATGAAGCCGAAGCTCTTCGACCCGATGTCGATGCTGCCGAGGCGGTAACCCTTGTTGGTGGGCTGCGTGCCGCCGGTGAAGTCGTAGCGGCGGCAGACGTAGACGTGGGTATCAGCTGCGTTGAAGGTGTGGCACTCGTCGTTGATGTTGCCGTAGTCCAGCACCGAGACGCTCTGGCTTGTCGCGTCGTAGAGGAAGCTGTTCTGGATGGCGTCGCCCAGCGTGATGCCGTAGTGCTGCGCCTGCTCCGGATCTCCGCAGGCGAAGGCGATCAGGTTGCCGCTGTGCGAAACGCCCATGCTCCAGATGCGGTACGCCTCGAAGATCTCCGTCGCGCCGCTGCCGTCCGGCTGCATCGACAGCACCGGGTTCGGCTGCGTGCTCCAGTCGTTGAACAGGATCTGCTCGCCCGTGGGCAGCGGGTTCTTCGCCGTGAACTGGATCGACGCCGCGGTCGGGACGGGGACGTAGCCGTCGGTGAGCGCATCCGCTGGTGCGTCCGTGCCCGCGTCGGCGCCGCCGCTTCCTGCCGTCGAGGTGTCGGCGCCTGCGTCGCTTCCGCCGCTTCCGCCGCTGCCTCCTGATTCGAGAGCCCCCGCGTCGTTACCCGTGTGTCCGCCGCCGTTGTCGCTCCCGCCGCAACCGCTGCCCAGGGCCAGCGCCACGATCACCGGCGCGACCGCGAGCGCGCGCATCATCCAAGTCATGCTGCGAGCGAACCATGCGGCGTCCCCGCCGGCAAGCGCGGCGCGGGGGCGGGATGCGCGCTCAGCCGGAATCGGCGGTGTCGCTCTCCGGGAACTCCGTGGCGATCATCTCGTCGAACCAGCTCCGGGGGCGATAGCCGACGACGCGCCCCAGCTCCTGCCCGCGGTCGAAGATCAAGACGGTGGGCGTCGCAGTGACCCCGAGCTTGCGCAGTACCGGCAGCGGCCCCGAGGTGGTCACCTCGGCTACCTTGATCCGTCCTTCGTAGCGGGTCGCGACCTTCGTCAGGACCGGAGCGAGCTGGCGGCACGGCGCGCAGCTCTCGCTCCAGACGTCGAGGATGACGGGCAGCTCGCTCTTTTCGACCTCGCGCTTGAAGTCATCGGCGCTGCCGATGTGCACCGGGAGAACCTCGTGTTTCGGTTCTCCGAAGAGTGAGGAAAGAAGACCCATAGGTGTGCCTTGGTGGGGGGAGTGTGTTCGGGGCTATTAGTCCTACTGCCGAAATCTCCCACGGTAGTGCTAGTTGGAGCCACGCGCGGTCGAAAAGGTTCGGTGCCTTGCCTCGAGCCTACATGATCAGATGCACCGCCCACTGCCCAGCCGTGCCGAGCAGGCTCATCACGGCGGCGCCGAGGAACGCCATGCCGAGGCTCCGGATCTCGAGGCTGTCTAGCAGCGCGTCGGTCAGCTTCAGGAGCAGCGCCATGACGAGCCAGCGTGTGAGGAACGCCATCAGGAAGCCGAGCCCGAGCGTGCCGAGCCCGATGACCACGAACAGGAGCCAGCCGAGCAGCCAGTTCAACAGACCGAACACGGCCGCCACGATCACGGCGCCTCCAAAACCGCGCACCTCGAACCCCGGCAGCAGTACCGCAGTCAGCCATACTGCAATGCTCATCACGAGCCACGAAAGCAGAATCTCCATATCCGGAACAACCTAACCACGGCGCGCGGCGCTGCCAGAAAGTCGGGCCTCAGTGAAGCTCGCGCAGCATCTTCTCGGCCTGCGCTGCCCACCTCGCGTCACGTCGCTTCACGAACGCGGGCTGGTGCTCGTAGTCGCCAAGCGCGGTCTGGAGCTGCTCGCGCGCTTCGTCCTTTCTACCCGAGAGGTCGAGGTAGTGGGCCAGCGCGATGCGGTGGTTGATGCGGCCGTCCACGCCGACGAGACCGCTCAGCAGTTCGACGGCGTCTTCGTGTTCGCCGCTCTGCCAGAGCGCCTCGCCGTAGTCCAGCGCGGCCGCGTAGTCGCGGTAGGAGTTGTCGAGCGCCATCAGCTCGTGCAGCTCCTCGGCCGCCTCGGCATGGCGGTGCATGCCCATCAGCGACAGCGAGTGGCCGTACAGGGCCTCCTTGTTGTCGCGGTCGTGCGACCGCACGTCCCGATAGACGGCCGCGGCTTCCGGATACTCGCCGCGGCCGTGCAGCGCGTCTGCCAGCGCCAGCTTGTTGACGACGCTCGGCGTTTCCTTCGCCCTGTAGCGAAGGTCGGAGAGCGACGGCTCGCGCCGCGTGAGCCGCGCGAGCGCGCCGCCGCCGTCGCCCGGTCGGTGGTCGGGCAACTTGACGACAAGGTAGTAGATGACCGGCCCGAACGGCACGAGGACGATGATCAGGTACCAGTAGAACTCCGCGCGGCGCCGGATGGCGTCGACGATCATCCAGATGTAGAAAGCCGCGAAGAGGTAGTACAGCACGGGCGCAAGCGTCCCCGACGCGCGGGGTCCGCTCTGTTCTTTTCGTCGAAGAGAGCGCGCGTCAAGGCGCGTCTCGCGGCGCTTCGTCCAGAGCGACGAGGTGGCCCTAGAGCTCGGCCAGCAGGCGCACGTGAGCGAGATCACCGGGTCGCCGACGCACAGGTCGCTCACGCCTTCGCCGAGCGCGCTGACCTTGCCGGCGATCCCGGAGCCCGGAGTGATGGGCCAGCCGACGTGCTTCTTAGCCGATTCGTACAGCCCATGCGCACGATGCAGTCGGCGCAGTTCACGCCGATACCAGCAGCGGACCCGCGCGCGGGCGCGGCTATGGGGAACGGCGCGTCCGCTCAGCCCCATTCCGGTCGAGGTGGGATCCGTGCTCGAGGTCGACTGGCCGGCCCGTGCGAGACAGGAGCGGCGGGGTCGATCGCGGCAGCGTACCGGTGCCTCCATGAGCTACACTGGATTTGCTTCGCGCGCGAAGGAGCGCTCATGACGCCTGGCAAAGGCGGCTCCGGACAACACATCCCCCGAGCAGTCCTGGAAGCTCTGGATAGCGTGGTCGCTCCCAGCGTCCGCGACGCGTTGTTGCGGTCTGCGCTGGAGGGGTATCCGGAAACCGAGCTGCCCCGCGAGGCCGAGCGCCTGCGTGATTTCACTCACGATCCCCTTCGCCGCGCGCTCGTCCAGGGCCTCGGCGAGGAGCTGGCCGAGACGCTGACCGAAGAGATCGGCAGGATGCTCGATCTGGCCGCGCCGAGAAGCGAGTCGCCGCGCCGGGCGTCGCGCAGCAGCGGGCAGCTCAGGGCCGTGACGACGCCGCCGCGCCGTTCACAGCCGCCGCCTCGCTCGCGGGCGCTGGCACAGGTTCCGCCGCGGCGCAGCCAGAGTCCCCGCCCTGCAACGCTGCGCTCGCTGGCTGCGCGCGGCCTGACACCACCGCCGTACTCCGGCCAGGTTTCGAAGCCCGCACCTCCGCTGGACGCGGACGACGCACCCGAGCTCGAGGTTTCCGAAGTCCTGGTGGACGTCGACTTCGAGGATCTACCGGGGCTCACCGAGAGCGCACCGCCCGTTGACGATCCGCTTGCGGACAGCGACAGCGCCCGATCGCTGGCCGATCTGTTTCCGCCCAGTACGAAGCAGCCTGCTTCTTTCGGTGCGCCGCGCGCCCGCGAGCTCACGCTGGGCTCCAGCTCGCCAGGGAGCCACCCGCGCTCGCGTCATCCCGACGACATCAAGACGCCACCGTGGTCGTCCGCCGAGTACCCCAGCACGATGGCAAGGTCGATGGGCATGGCTGGCGCTTTGCCGTCATCGCGCCCCGGCCAGCAGCGCTCGCTGCCGCACGTGCTGGTCGCGACGCGGGATCCCGCGATGCTGCGACGGATCACCGCGTGGCTCGATCCCCGCGCAGCGGTGATGCGGGTGCGCAGCGTCATCGACCTGTTGCACCGGATCGAGGATGCGGCCCACGCCCGCAGCGTCATCGTACTCGACTGCCGCCAGCCCTCGATGCGTCCCGCCGCACTGGCCGCGCTCGCCGACGAGCTGCCGGTCACGACACACGTCGTGCTGGTTGCGGCGACGCCGGATCTGGTGCGCAAGCTGGCCGACATTGCGCCGTCGACCTCGGGCTGGCTCGCGCTGAGTGGCACCGCGCGGCCGAAGGAAATCGCCGCGCGCTGCGTCGAGCTCGTCTCCTGACCCCCCGGGAAGCCGCCCGGCGCTCCGGATCGCGCTGGCAGGCTCAGCGCGGGCGGCCCTGGGCGACCCAGCTTGCCACGATCTGGATGTCCGCGGACGACAGTGCCGGCAGTCCGAGCGGCATGCCGCGCAGGTCCGCATCCACGTGGCCCGCCTCCTCGCGCTGCCGGGCCAGAAGCGCGGCGACCAGTCGCGGAGTGCCGTCCTTCGTGGGAGCGAAGATGCTGTGGCGCTCGCCGTGGATGTCGAGCAGCCCACCCGACACGCCGCGGTAGCTGGACAGGTCGAGCCCGCGCGGGAAGAAGCCGAAGCCGCCGGTGTTGCCCGGTCCTCCGTCGCCCAGCGCCACGTCGGGATTGCCGTGGCAGTGATGACAGGTGCGACTAAACACGCGCTGGTCGACCTCCTCGAAGGTCACGCGACGCGCGAGGAGGGGCAGCCGCTTCGGCACCGCCTTTTGTGCCGTGAGCACGAGCTTCGCCTCGAGCAGGTAGGCGGCGATGTCGCGCGCTTCCGCCTTGTCGAGACCGAACGTCGGCATCAAGGTGTCCGGCTTCATCAGCTTCGGATTCTCGAGCCACGCGACCAGCGCCGCCGGCGCGTAGCGGTCGCGTACCCAGCGCAGATCCGGCGCTAGTGCGATCGCCCGCGAAGCGAGCTCTGAGCCGGGTGCGGGCGAGACGTTCAGTGCGGGCGCGCCGCTGAAGCGGTGGCAGGTGCCGCACGCTTTCTGCTCCATGAGCGCGCGTCCCCGCTTCGCATCGGCGCTGTCGAGCGACAGCGCCGGCGCTCGCTTGCCCCCGCGCGTGAGATACGTTGCAATGTCGCGGGCCTGGGCCGGCTGGATGGCGAGCCTGGGCATCGTGGGCGCGAGTCCGGGTCTCAGGTCGTGCGGAGACAGCAGAAAGCGCGCGATCCACTCGCGCTTCAGGCGCTTGCCGGCCGACCCGAGCGACGGCACGACCTGCATGATGGCAACGTGCTTCTTCCATTTGCGTACGGCCGAGGCCGGCGCCTTCTTGTACGTGCCGGCCAGGATCTTCTGGTGGCAGTGCACGCAGTTCATCTCGAGCCGCGCGGCGCCGAGCCCGGTGCCGTCGTGACAGCGATTGCATTCGAACTTCTGGACCAGCTTCCTGCCGCGGGTCGCGTCACCTGCCTTCTGGAGGCTGGCGAGCACGGCAGCGGGCAGCGTGTCGACCGGGGTCTTCGTCGCTCCGGGCGCAGGCTTCGCAGACGTGGCTGGCGCGGCCTTTCGGGGCGGGTCCGAGCGACCGGTACAGGCGATCGCGACCAGCGCGATCGCCACCGTCCAGCACAGAAGACCCAGCTTGTGCCACGCCCGTTGCATGGCTCAGCTCTTCGCGTCGATGCGGCAGGCCGCGGGGTGTCCGGCCATGGCTTTGCAGCGCTTCATCGCGAGACGGCCGCCGCTCTTGTCGCCCGACTGGGCGCGCAACGATGCCAGCGCGGCGTAGCCTTCCGGCGTTGCGACCAGATCCTTCTTGGCGAGCTTCTCCAGGATGCGGCGGGCCTGGGCCTTGTCGGCGTCCACGCGCGCCATCGCCTCGGCGAGATCGGTCTGTGCGGCGGGGCTGTGCTTCTTGGTCTTGTCGATCGTGGCGAGCACCTTCACCGCCCACGCCAGGTTGGCCTTGCGGTCCTTGGCGCTCTTGCCGAGCCAGGAGCCCCGGATATACACCGGAATCCCGCGCCCGATGGGCAGCGCGCCATCGGAGCGGGCGACGGCCAGCGCGAGCATGCGCTGCGCGCGCGCGACCAGCTTGCTCTTCTTCGCGTTCATGTGGCGCACCGCCGGCATCATGCGGATCACGCTGGCCGCCGACGCGTTGATCTTCCCTTGTGTGAATGCCTTCTCCGCGCGTGCCACCCCGCCCACGCGGTAGTCCACCTGGTTGTCTTCCAGGTACGGCACCCATGCTCCACCGCAGGCGTGTGCATTGCGTGCCACGCCGCCGATCGCCAGAGCGCCCAGCAACACCAATATCGACCGACCAAGCTTCGTCTTCATCAGAGTCCTCCGTGAGCTATCGACAGAGCCGCTGCCCCGTCATGGATCCCATCGCGTGGGGCCTTCATTTCGTGACAGCGACTTGCGCGCTGGGTTCCAGCAAGCGCGGGGCCAAGCGCGAAATCGGCGCTTATCCCGGCATTTTCCCAAGCGTACAGGCCGAGCGCGTGTCGGAGGCCACACAGCCGCGTGGCTTGTCGGACGCCCCGGATCTGCCCTGGGGAAGATCCTGTCGAGTCGGGGCGTACTATTTTGCCAGGCGCGGTCTATGTACGGTCCCGGTGCGGATCACGGTGCCGGAGTGACCGGCAGCAGCACATGACGATGCTCTTCGCCTACGTGGGCGGTGGTGGCCACGGTGGGCAGGTGGCGCTCTCGCCCTTCGCGGTCAGCACGACATCACGGCCGCAGACGCGCGCCGTCGTGGTCCCTGTGGACTATCGTCTTCAGACCGCGGCTCCGGCGGCAGGTTCGATGCGCTGGGTGGGCTGACGGCGGTGCGCGTCGATCTCGAGAGGGCGCGCACTGCCTCCGAGCAGGGCCGTGCGTACCGCCTTGTGCGGAAAGGCCGCGTCGCCGGTCACGGCTTCGACGATCTCGGACACCTTGGTCGCGCCGCTCGGCCCGAGGCGCACCTCGACGGCGAGCGGCACCATGCTGCCGACGAGTCCCGCGTCGGCGAGCAGCGCGCGGTCTGCGTCGCCGCCGACCGACAGCGCCTTCACGTAGCTTCTCACGTCGATGATCTTGCCGATGCCCTTGATGTTCCGGCGCACCGGCGCAGTTTCCGCCTCCAGAAACGCGCGGACGCGCGCCTCGAGGCCCTGACGTCCGTCGATTTCGCCGAGCGCGCTTTCGGCCAGCGCGATCACGTAGCGGGCGCCCGTGATGATGCGCGACAGCGCCGGATCGTGCGGGCCGAGCTCGACGGCGCCGAGAAAGCCGAGCCCGCTGGCAGCCGCCTCGTTCAGGCGTTCGACGAGCTTCTCCGCGTCGGGCGCGTCGATCAGCTTGGCGTCCAGATACTCGTCCAGGCTCGCGATGCCGAGCGACAGCGCGGGGCCGTACGTCATGTCTGGCTTCGGGTGGAAGCCCTGCGAGTACGCCGTCTGCACGCCTGCGCGCCGGATCACGCGAGGTAGCTCCCGGATCAGGTCGAGATGACCGAGCAATGCAGCCGGCCCGGTCTTGGAAAACCGCAGCCGCCAGCGGCGCGGCGGGCTGCCGGGGCGCGGTGGGCGGTACCGTTCCGGGGCGCCGCTCCGCGCAGGCTGGGTCGGGTTCGGCTCCGGCAGGGGATCCGGATTCTCCGGCATCGGTTCTGGATCGGGCACCGGATGCGGATGCGGATGCATCGGATCCCCGGGCGGGTGCTCCGGATCCGGGATCGGGCCGGGCTGTGTGGCGCGAACAACGGGAAGCCGCGCGCGCTGCCCCGGCTCTAACGCGTTCATCCTCGTCAGGAACTCGACGCGCTGCTCGCGCATCCGCGTCATGTCGCACGCGACGCCGCAGTCGTAGCAGACGAGCTTCTTGGTGTTTTCGAGCGCGTCCTTGACGTTCGTCTCGTGGATGAACTTTCCGACCGCCTTGCCGCAAGGCGGGCTGAGCCGGCTCTTCAGCGCCTTCCGGTACTCGCGCGCCAAGAAGCCCTCGGCCAGCCCGATGTGGAAATGATCCCAGGGCAGACGAGCCGTCACCGGGATCGTTGTCAGATAGATCGAGGTGTCGACGCCGAAGTGTTCGAACGCCTCCTGCCACACGTCGATCCGGAGGTGGTCGTCCCAGGAGTCGAAACGCGCGCCGTTCTGGTACGCACGCTCGATGACCGGACCGAGCCGCCGGTCACCCCGCGCCAGCACGCCTTCCAGCACGCTCGCCTCGGAGTTGTGCATGCGGAGCGTCAGCCCCTTGATGCCGTGCGCCTGCGAACGCAGAATGGCCTGCTTTTCGGCGATCTGGTCCAGCGTGTCCATCGCGCACCACTGGAAGGGCGTGTGCGGCTTCGGCACGTGCACGCTGACGCTGACGGTAACCTTGGGGCGCTTGCCTACGCGCTTGCCCACGGCCAGCGCGTTCCTGCCGACCTGGATGATCCCGAGTACGTCCTCGCGCTCTTCCGTCGGGAGCCCGCAGATGAAGTAGAGCTTCATCTTGTCGAAGCCGCGGGAGAACACGCGCTCGGCGGTCTCCAGCAGCTGCTCCTCCGTCACGTTCTTGTTGATCACGTCGCGCATGCGCTGCGTGCCTGCCTCGGGCGCGAACGTGAGGCCGCTGGCGCGCACTTTGCGCATGTCGTCCAGCAGATCTTCCGGAAGTCCGTACGCACGGAGCGACGCGACACCCAGGCTCACCCGCTCAGGAGCTGTCTTCTCCACGAGCGTCTTGACCAGCGGCGAGATGCAGCTCACGTCCGCGGTCGACAGCGCGGTCAGGCTCACTTCATCCTGGCCACTCTTCTCCAGGGCCCGGACAACCGTGTCGACGACCTTTTCGGGATCGCGCTCGCGCACCGGGCGGTAGATCATCCCGGCCTGGCAGAAACGGCAGCCCTCGGTGCAGCCGCGGGCGACCTCGATGCTCATGCGATCGAAGATCGCCTCCGGGCCACCCACCGGGCCATCCTCGGGGAAGGGGAAGCGATCGATGTCCTCCAGCACGCGCCGCTGTACCGGGAAGGGCGCCCCGCTGCCTTCGCGCGCTCCGGTCACCACCTTGAAGCCGGTGTCTGGATCCACCGCGGTGTCGTAGAGCGAGGGCACGTACACACCGGTGATGCGCGACAGGCAGAGCAGCCGCTCGGCCCGCGGCAGGCCCTCGCGTTTCGCGCGCACCCACTCGAGAGCGATCTCGGTCGCGGCTTCCTCACCGTCGCCGATCAGGATGGCGTCGAAGAACGCCGCCATCGATTCGGCATGCGTGGCCACCGGGCCGCCGGCGATCACCAGCGGGTCATCGTCGCCGCGGTGCTCGCTCCGGAGCGGGATGCCGCCGAGGTCCAGCATGCCGAGCACGTTGGTGGACGTCAGCTCGAACTGCAGGCTGAAGCCGACCACGTCGAAGTCGCACAGGGGGCGCCCGCTCTCCAGCGCGCAGAGCAACTTTCCGTGCGCATGCAGCTCGCGCTGCATGTCCACCCAGGGCGCGTAGCAGCGCTCCGCCAGCGTGCGGCGGTCGTCGTTCAGGATGCGGTAGAGCATCCGGTAGCCCAGATGGCTCATCCCGATGTCGTAGATCTCGGGAAAGGCCAGGCACGCGCGCGCCTCGACGGCGGACCAGTCCTTCTTCCGGGAGCCATGCTCGGCGCCGGTGTAGCGCGTCGGTTTCTCCACCTTGTGGAGGAATGCCGCATACGGGTGATCGAAGAGCCGGGGCATCGGACGAACGACTAGCATACCGGCGCTTCCGGGGCAGCGTCCACGCGATCGCAGGCTTCCTTGCGATCCGGTGCGGCCCAGGGGCGCCGCTATCGACTACGCGGGGCAGGCGATGTTCTTCTGCCAGGTCCACGCGCCGCCGGTGCAGTTCACCAGGGCGCCGCTCGGGCCGCAGGGATCGCCGTAGCTGCACTCCGTGCCTTCCGGGGCACTGCAGGCGCTACCGTCATTCGGCACGATCGCCGGGCATACGGCGTCGGTCGGCGGCGGGGCGCACCGCCACCTCGGCGGCGGCGGCGCGCATGGCCCGGCGCTGCACGAGGTGCACAGGCACAGGGTGCCGTTCTGGTAGTCGCACACCTGGGCTTCGGTGCTGCACACGACGCCGTTCGTGGGCGGCGCGCCAGGGCAGCCCGTGTAGTGCGAGCACGCCGACTGGGTCGGCGTCCACTTGCTGCCGCTGCAGAGCCACTCGTTGCGGCACTCCGGCCGTACGGTGTCTCCGTAGGTGCAGCGCAGATCCGACGTGCTGCAGGCCTGACCCAGCGCAGGCGCCTTCGCGGGGCAACCCGAAGGCGAGGTGCCGCCGCTGCCGCCCGAACCACTGCTGCCGCCCGAACCACTGCTGCCGCCGCTGCCGCCGGACGCGCCGCTGCCCGCGGTTCCGCCGCCGCCGCCCGTGAAGGTATTGCCGCCACAGGCTGCGACGCAGAACGCCAGGGCGACGAGGCCCGGCTTCGCGAAGAGGTTCATCGGTGTTCTCCCGGCCACCCCGGGTTCTACCGCTTCGCTCCGCGGTGCGGCAAGGGACGCGTGGGCTTTTCGGCTAGCTCCGCCGCTTGCGGCGCCAGCTCCAGCCGACACCCAGTAGACCGAACAGCAGGATCAGACCGCGCGGCGGCGAGTCGGTCGAGGCCACGCGGCAGCCGCATCCACCGTTCGAACCGGCGCTGGTGTCGCCGCGCGAGGGCTGGCCCCCGGCGCCGTTGCCGCCGTTCCCGCCAGCGGAGCTGGCCGCCGTGCCCCCGGAGCCGATCACGAGCCCGCCGTCACCGCCCGACCCTCCGCTGGCTCCACCGCTGCCGCCGTTCGGGTTGTCCACGCACTGGCCGCTCTGGCAGAGCTGCCCCGAAGGGCAGACGGCGCCCGCACACGGGTCGACGCATTGTCCCGCCTTGCACACCTGTGACGTCGTGCACTGCTTGCCCACGCAGCCCGGCTCGACGCATTTGCCGTTGGTGTCGCACGCCAGGCCGGTCGGGCACGGCGCGCAGCTGCACGGCGGTCCGCAGGCTCCCGCGTTGCACACCTGACCCGAGGGGCAGCTCACACCGCTGCAGGGATCGACGCACGCTCCGACGCGGCACACCTGCCCGACCGGGCACGTGACGCTATCGCACGGCGCCTTGCACTGGCCCTTCACGCACACCTGCCCCGCGGGGCAAGACACGCTCGCGCAGCTCGGGTCCACACAATAGCCGCCCGAGCACACCTTGTTGCCCGTGCAGGAAAACTCGCCAGAGCCGCACGCCTTGACGCATGTGCCCTTGTCGCAGACGTAGTCCGTGGGACACAGGTTCTGTCCGTCGTCGACCTGGCCGTTGCAGTCGTTGTCGAGCCCGTCGCACTTCTCCGTTCCCGGTTGCACCGTCTGCGTGCAGTTGGTAGCGCCACCGCTGGAGCACTGCGTGACGCCCTGTGCGCAGATGCCCTGCTGCCCCGTATCGCACGGTTGGCCGCCGCCCACGCACTGCAGCCCTTCCAGCAGGTACACGTCGTCGTTGTAGTCGCCGTCGTTGGCGAAACTGCTCGACGTGACGTTGCCGTCTTCAAACGCCAGGTAGTACGCGTTCGGGACCGTGGTCGACTTGTACGTGACGGAGAGGATCCACGGTCCCGGCGAGCTGCAACCGGAGCAGACGACATTCCACTTGGATTCCGAATAGTGCGTCTGCCCGCCGATCAGCGCGAAGCCCACCAGGCCGCCGGCGTAGGCCGGGTCCTTCTTGATGTCGGTACCGGTGAAGACGGTGCCCAGCGGGCTGTTCGGCGCCACGATCTGGTGGAGAAGCCCGCCGGTAGGCGGCGTCGTGGCCGTCGGGTACACGTTATACCAGGCGAGCCCGAAGTGCGAGCCCGCCTGGTTCAGGAGGTACGCTGCCTTGAAATTGCAGAGCGGGGAGAACACGTCCGGCTTGGAGCTGGCGTCGTTCTGCCACTGGATGCTCTCGCCCCGCTGCTGGAAGAACGTGTAGAGCTGGATCTCGCCGTTCTGCGAATCGCGCGGAACGACGAGGCCGTTCGGTTCGGTAGTGGTTGCCAGCGCGGTGGTGGAGGCGAGCAGTGCGGCGCCGGCGAATGAGGAAGCGAAACTGTACTCGAGCCAATTGCGAAGCGACACGCTGTGCAGCGTACCACCGACGAAATAGGCCGGATAGACGCCCACAGCGTTACGCGTTGCGTCGCCCCCGCCGGTAGCGCCGCGCGCTTTTTCCGCCGCCGCCGAGCAGTCCGACATCCATCAAGAGCGCGACGATCACGAGCAGCCAGCCGAGCGGCGGCATCTGCCCCGACGCGCCCAGCGAGTTCATCCCGAAGGCGAACGCGAGCGTCGTCAGCGGGAGGAAGAAGAAACCGAGCAGCGGCCACAGCCAGCCCCCGAAGGCGCGAGACAGATAGCCTCCCTCGAAGAACCAGACGAGGAACAGAGCTAGACGCGGAAACGCGATTGCGATGCAGCCGACCAGACAGGGCATGAGCCCGTGCAAGATGCACATGCTTGCGGGCGCGAGCAAGTGCTGACGGCATGCGCGGTGCGGTCGAAATTGACGTCTTCGACGCCTACCGTGGGGATCCACGGCTCGCCGCGCTGGCCTCGCCGAGGCGGAGCGCCGTCGAGAAGACCGTCGTTTGGTCGGGGTCGGACGTCTCCGTCGAGTACCGCGGGCAGTGACCTACGCGGGTCATCGCTGCGGTCGCCAGCGCACCAGCAGATCCGCGTCACACAGCGAGTGGATGCGCACCAGCACCTCGCCGTCCACGCCCAGCGCATCGAGCGCACCTTCGTGCACGCCCACGTTGTAGGCATCGGGCCAGCCCCACACCCCGCGCAGCTCCAGGATCGCTTCGCTCTCGCCCGAGTCGATGACGTTGGCCGTCCCCGTGTTGCCGACCAGGCGATAGGCCTTGGGCGCGACGTGCAGCGCCGCACGCGGATCCTCGCCGGCGATGCTCATCACCACGCGGCCGATTGTCGAGCTGGAAAACGTCGGGTACGCGAGCCGCCCGAGCCGCCGCATCCCTTCGCGCGCAGGCAGGCCCGGATAGGTGAGCTCCGCCGCCTGGGGGAGCAGCTCGATCATCTCGCGGAGCGGATAGCTCTTGAAGCCGACGTAGCGCTGTCGCCCCGGTCGCTCTCCCGAGCGCTGCTCCACGAGGTCGGCGATGTTCGAAAGGAACATGCCCTTCACGGTGGCCGCCATCGGCAGCGCCTGCAGCCGCTCTTCCAGCCCGAGCGGAGACCACATGTCCGGCTCCCCGAAACCGTCCCCTGTCATGCTTCCGCGGGCACCATAGCCGATCCGTGCCCGGTAGTTGAACTGGATTGCCCAGCCAGCATGACCGACACATGATGCCGCGATGCGACCCTTCCTCGTGGCTCTCCTGGCCTCCGTCTTCCTGGTGGCCTGCTCGAAGCCGAAGCCTCCGACCATCACGCCCCATTCGGTCGAGGTGAAGTCGGTGAGCCCGACGGCGCTGGTGCTTCACGCGCAGTTCGACGTGCACAACCCCAACGGCTTTCCCCTCGTCGTGCGCAAGGTATCCGGCAAGCTCACGGTCGCAAACAACGTGGACATGGGCTCGACCAGCGTGCCGAGCGGAGTATCGATTCCGGCCAACGGCACGCAGCGCGTCGCCAGCGATCTGGACGTGTCCTGGCAGAACCTGAGCCAGCTGTTGCCCTACGCGTTGTCCGGAAAGCCGGTCCCGTACAGCTTCGACGGGCATGCCGCCGTGGGCGGCAAGAGCCTCGACATCGAGGTGCCGTTCAGCATCAAAGGCAACCTCACCTCCGCACAGCTGCTCTCGGCGGGGCTAAACGGTCTGCCGAAGTTGCCGGGACTCGCTCCCTGAACCCGAGGTAATGCAATGCGTCGCACGATGTCCGCGCTATCGACGTTACGGCGGGCACCGTCAACGTGCCGAAGGACGACACGACGCTGCCGCGCAAGACGGACCTGACCGTCCACGACGAGATCCCGAAGATGGCCGTGCTGCAGGGACAACGGGACGCCATCGAGGTGTCGCTTGCCAAGTTCGGGCTGGGCCAACTCGAGCCCGGACTGTTCAACCTTGGCGTGCAGGTCAAGCCGGGGACCGCCTCGTTCGACATCATCCAGGACAGCCGCCAGGCGTTCCTGTCCGACTACAGCCGGCTCTCGCAGTACCACATCGTGTTTCTGCCTTGCTCGGGCAGTACCGGAACGACCTGCGACGACTTGACCTCGGGTAACTCCACGGTGCAGCAGAATATCCAGAAGTTCGTGGCTGCCGGCGGCAAGCTCTACGTTACCGACTACTCGTACGACTACGTGCGGCAGTCGTTCCCCGGCTACCTCGACTGGGCGAACGAGACGAGCGCCCTCGGCTCGGCGTGCCTGCCCGGCTCGTACGACGCCAACGCCACCGTGCTCGACCAGGGCATGAAGGCCTGGCTGGCCGCGTCGGGCGTGACCTCGTTCCAGGTCAAGCAGAGCTGGACGGTCGTCGACAACGTCAATCCCGTGAAGACCACGGATCTGGACGGCAAGCCGACGACCGTCACGCCCAAGGTGTGGGTGCAGGGCGCCGTTCCGAACTACGGTGACAAGCCCACCACGGTCAGCTTCCCGCGAGCCTGCGGCCGCGTGATGTTCAGCACGTACCACACGGAATCCGGCGGAGCGACGGTCAGCTCCACGCTCCTGCCGCAGGAGGCTGCGCTGATGTACGTGCTGCTCGAGGTCGGCGTGTGCGTCGAGCCGACGATTCCGCAGTAGCCCTCTCTACGGAGCGGAGAGCCCGGAGATGGGCCAGGGTTTCGGCGCTGGCGTGCCACTGGCGTCGACGATCACGATCTGGTCGTGGTCCGTGTCGGCCACCAAAAGCCGCGTCGAGCTTCCGCTCGCTGGCATGACAGCCAGTCCGCCAGGATAGAAAAGGGCTGGCGGCGTCTCGTCGCCGGCGACGGTCGAGGTCACCTGCGTTGTCAGGTCGAATGCCTTGACCTTGGAGTTGTAGGTGTCGGCGATGTAGAGCGTCGTGCCGTCGATCGCGAGCCCCTGATCGTGCTGCAACAGCGCCTTGTCCGGTGGTCCGTCGACGTCGCCCCACTTGAACAACCCCTGGCCGACGAGCGTGGTCACGTCGCCTGTGTTCAGATCGACCTTGCGTAAGCTCGACGACTCGGCGTCGGCGACGTAGAGCGACGTGCCGTCGGTGGCAAGGCCGCTCGGCTGCGCGAACAGCGCCTCCGTGGCGGCGCCGTCCTGGAGCCCTTCCCCGCCGGTGCCGGCAAACCCTGCGAGGGTCTTGGCGGTGGGGTCGTACGTCGCGATCTGGTGGGTACCCGCGTTTGCGATGAACAGCGTGCCGCTCACCGCCAGGAGATCCCACGGAGAGGCCAGCGCTGTGTCGGTTGCCTTGACCGCGGCGGCCAGCTTGTGGCCGCGAACGCCGGTGCCGGCGACCGTGGTGACGGTCTTGGCGGTGAGATCCACGGCGCGGAGCCGGTGGTTCTGCGTATCCGCGACGTAGAGGGTGCTGCCCATCATCGCCAGGCCCTTCGGCCCCGAGAAGCGCGCGGACGCGTACGGGCCGTCCGCGCTGCCGTCTGTCCCGTCCCCGATCACGTCGCCGACCGCGCCGGTGGCATCGGTCAACACGACGCGGTTGTGACCGGTGTCGGCGATCGCGTAGCCGGTCGGGGTCGTGATGATCTTCTCTGGGCTCGCCAGCGGCGTGGCGGCGTCCTTCTCGCGGCCGAGGAAGCCGAGCGGCGTGGTCGCCAGGCCGCCTTCGAGCGCCTGCTCGTGGAGCGCGGACTCGACAGCGTCATCGAGATCCTTCAGCGATGGCTCGTCGACGAACCGCTTGGCGATGCGCCCGTGCGCATCCAGTATGTACAGCGTCGGCCATGCCGGCGCGCCCCAGTCATGCAACTCCTGGTGCTGCGCGTCGATCGCCACCGGGTGCGTGACGCCCATCTCGATCATCTGGGCGCGCACCACGTCGGGGGGCGAGTCGGCGGTGAACTTCTGCGCGTGCACGCCGATGACGAGCACCGGGTCGTTTTCGTGCTCCTGCGAGAACTTCTCCAGCGTGGCGGCGACGTGGATGCAGTTGATGCAACCGGCAGTCCAGAAGTCGATGACGAGAATGCGTCCGGTGAGCTCCTCGCCGGTGAAGGCACGGGTCGTGTTCAGCCAGCCGCCCACGTGGCTCAGGCCGGAGGCCGGAGCGGGGGCGCGCTGGTCCGGAGGCGTCAGCTGGACGGGATTTTCGTACTTGCGCGCGACGGGGACCGGAGCGGCGACCGGAATCGCGGACCCGACGGGGTCGCCCGCGATGGCGATCGGCGCGCCCAGCGGCGCGCCGGCGTCCGACCCGGCGTCCGTGGTGGGTTGGGTAGAGTGCTCGGCCGGGGGCGAGGAGCCGCACGCAATCAGCGCCGTCATCGCCAGGATGCCGACCCACCCCTTCCACAAGCCCGCACGCACGATAAGCCTCACCCTCGATCTATACGGTCTGGACGGAGAGTGGTTACCGGCGCCCGCCCGGGGGGCAGTGCCCCCGTTGGGCCGTTCAGAAGTGCGCCGACACGGCCCGGGTGTGGCCCCGGGCGGCCCAGGCGCTGCGCGCGACCCGACGTCCCCCGAGTACGAACAACACGCTGTGGTGCCCGGGGGAGACCTTCACGCCCAGTCGTGGCGTCGAGCCCAGCGGACGCCCGTCGAGCAGGACCAGCGCCGAGGGGCGCGAATAGAAGCTGAGCTTCGCCGGCGGGTGCCAGTACGTCCTCCGGGCCTGGTGCGCCGGTGCGGGCGCGGCTGCGGAAGGCGCCTCCTCGGGCAGTTTGGCGACCGCAGTGGCGGACGGAGCCGGCTTCGTGGTCGCCGAGAGTGCCGGCGAGGTTGCGGGTGCGGGTGGAGCGGCCGGCGTCGGCGAAGCGCCCGTCTTCCTCAGCGTGAAGTGGACAGGAACGCTGCCGGTCACCTCCACCGGGTCGGGTGTGGCGTAGCCGGCCGCGCGGATCGACACCCAGTGGCTCCCGCTGCTCTCCGGCAGCTGGCACGGCAGCGCGCCGCACACCTCGTGGCCATCAACGAACACCGAAGCGATGCTGATCGGGTGCTTCTGCATGTCCGAAGCCGTGACGTTCGGCGCCTGACTGGAGCCGTGCCGCGCGACCAGCACGATCGCGAGCACGGCGCCGGCAACCAGGTAGAAGGCGATGAAGGTCAGCGCCACGTTGGACAGCCGGGGGCGTCTGGGCTCGGCAGGAGGCAGGCTGAACAGAGCCGGTGTCTGCGGCGCGGCGGCCTGCACGGCGCCGGGGGGAGGCGGTGTCGAGGCATGCACCGAATCGGGCGGCGGCGGTCGTGAGGACTGCACCGCGTCGGGCGCTGCCGCCGGATACTGGACTCCGCTCGTCGGCGGAGATGTGGGGGCCGAGCGGGCCCGGTCCGGCGCTGCGGGAGGGGACGTGCGGTGGACGACCACCGCCGGTTCGACGCGGAGCTGTTGCGATGGCGGCGGGAAATGCGCTTCGGCCTGCTGCGCGAAAGTCGGCAGTGGTGGCAGCGAACCAGCCGACGGCTGGGCGGAGCGCCGGGGCGGCGGGGGCGCCGTGCGCTGGGGCGGCGGGGGCGCCGAGCGCCGGGGCGGCGGGGGCGCGATGCGCGGCACCGAGGGCGGGCGCGGCAGCGGCGCGAGCGCAGGCAATGCTGCCGCGCGTGGTGGTGGTGGCGGTGCGACCCTTGGAAACGGAGAGAGCGGCGGAACCGGTACGCGCGACGGGAGCGCGACGCGCGGGAGCGGCAGCGGCGCAGCCGGCCCCCGTGGCACCGGTCGCGGTAGCGTCAGTGCCCAGTCGCTCCGCTCGGGATCCGGCGGGATCTCGAGCGTGGGGGCGGTCCACTCCGGATCAGTCGGGTCCGGCTGCGGACGCACGAAGGTCCGGGTGACATCGTCGTCCGACCAGTCGGGGGTGAGCCAGGCCACAGATACGCGTTCCTGCGCGGAGGATCGTATCACAACACGAGCGGCGCTTTGCGCCCGCGGCCAGAAACGCGTGGTCCGGTGCTTGCCATGCGTCCAGCCGTCCGGGGCTCGAGCGCCAGCCCGGGCACTTCGAGGGGCACCGGGACGAGGGAGCTTTCAGCAAAGCTGATATCCTGTCCGACGATGCGTATGGGAATAGGGTGCGTGCTCGCGCTCGCGCTGGTCAGTGGTTGTGGCGGCGCCCGGCAGGAACCGGACACGGCGGCGGATGCACCGCTCAGCGACGGCCGCACGGGTAGCGAGACCGGCTACTCGCCGCCGCCGATTCGCAGCGTGGGCGAAGCACCGCAGGCGACCAGCGCAGTTCCCAGCGGCCCCTCGCCGAAAGATGCGCCCGAGATCAGCCGATCCGTCGGAGCTGCAGGTGGCGTGGTGGTGCTGTGGCCGCGCATCGTGCAGCCGCGGGGCAGCGCGCCTCCCGACGCATCCCTGAGGAAAATTGCAGGCGACGTCCAGTCCACGCTGGCGCAGATCGCACACAAGAGCGGCGGCCCGGTCGACGTGCGCCCCGAGCCCGAGCGCGTCTGCCCGAAGAGCGGCTGCAAGGCGGCGCGGCTGGGAGCGCTGGTGACGCGTGCAGGGCATGGTTGTGCAGTGGTCGCCGTCGTGGGACGAGCGGGGGCGTCGCCGGCGAAGCTCGTGGCGTGGGCGGGGCGCATCTCGCTTTCCGCGACCGAAGTCCCGTTCCGCTCGCCGGCGGAACAGGTCGTCCACGTCACCGACTACGTTCCCTGCGAGAAGCTCGACCTGTCGCAGCACTCGGCCGACATCGAGGCCGCGCTGCGTTCGGCGCGCTAGTGTCGCGCATCGCGCGTTCGCTTTCCGCCTCATGGCACGCTCGTGACACTTGTGCGGCGCTCCCTCCCGTGGCGTTCTCGCTCTTGTTTCTCGTGCACACCTACGCCGACGAGCTGGGTCCCTCGGGCCGCAACGCGCTGCGCACGCTGGTGCTCCCGTGCAGCTACGGCCTTGCCGTCGGGACGGCGATGTCCCACCTAAACACCGCGCCTTCGACAGGCCCATCGGGCTACTTCCGCGACGCCAAGGTCGGCACCATCTGGGAAGGCACCAGCGAGATCCAGCAACAGATTTTCTGCCGCGAGCTCGGGATGTACGACGTTCCGACGCTTGCCGGGCGCTTCGATTTCTGAAGCCCAGGTGAGGTGGATCCGCCCGCGGCGTGGGCACGCCACCTGTGCCGCCCGCGCCACAGGTGGCGTGTGCGAGGTACGCCGCCGGGCGATTTTCCTGGGAGCCGCCCGGCGATTTCAGCGCGGCACGCGCGTTGCACGGCCAGAGTGCGCAATGCAGAAATCGCCACGTCGCGTAGCTCCTTTCGCAGTTCTCGTCCTTCTCGCCGGCACAGGCTGCACCACGCTTGGGCCGGTGCCCGGCATGACCGCCGTGAACGCGGTGCCCGCGCCGGGCGCGGACGTGGAAGCGCAGGCGGGGATCGTACCCGGCTACTATCTCAGCGACGCCGTACAGGAGAAGGACAACGGCGCGACGGGTCAGATCGCCGGCATGATCGAACCCAACGAGCTCATCCATGTGCCGGGGCTGGGCGTGGGCGCCCGCTGGGTCGATGGGGGAGGCAACGACGGCTACCTGGAACCGATGCTCCGCTACCGGCACTGGCTTGGCGGAGAACATCGCCTGGCGCTCGCCGTCGTCGGCTACGGGACGCACGCGTCGAGCTCGGAAAGCGGAGCTTCGTACAGCATGACGCACACGGGCGGCGAGTTCGCGTTCGACGGCCGCCTCACGCCGACCAGCAACTGGATCGAGCTCCACGTGCAGGCGGGTGGATCGGTGTCGGGCTTGTTCGCTTCCGGCGGCTACTGCCGCGGCACCGACGGCTGGGCCACGGACTGTCCGGACGGCGGCGCCGCCGACACGTCAGCCAAGTTCGACGGTGCTTTCCCGGCGTTCTTCGGGGGAGCCAGCCTCGACTTCGCGCGACATCTGGGCACCTTGCATGGCGCGCGTGTCGCCTTCTACGGGGCGGCAGGCCAGATGCCGGAGATCCGCTACGGACAACGGGCGAGCCGGCGCGCCTGGGCCGGTGGTGGCGTCTCGCTGACGCTGGCCGTCGGAGCGGCAGGAGACAACGCGAAGTAGGCTCGATCAACGGTGTTCTCCGGGAGCGGGTGCGTCTGCGCGTCCGCCGCCACGAAGTCGACGTTGCGCGTCCCGCGCTTTCGCGCTCTCTCCTCCGCCTGCTCCAACATGGGGCGTGCCACGTCGATGCCGGTGACGTGGCCTTCCGGATCCACGCGCTCGGCCAGAGCCAACGTGGTCTGCGCGCAGCCGCAACCCACATCAAGCACCGTCTCGCCCTTCTCCACCTCGTCGAGCAGCGGCTCGGCCAGCGGCGCGATCTGTGCGTCGAGGCGTGGCTGCATGCGAACCCAGCCCGCGGCGAACTGTTCGTTCCAGCGGCGGAACATCTCTTCGTTCGCCATTGCGCCGGGAGGCTAGCACGCCGCCGTGCGTGTGCCGTCGCGCTAGAAGGGGATCGGTTCGGAATCGCGGAAGAAGCCACCACTCGGTCCGTCGGGAGGCAGCGTGGCGGCCCATACAATGCCGCTGGCGCCTTCTTTGACGCCGCTGGTCGCGCTCTTGCCGCCCATGTCCGTGCGCACCCAGCCGGGACACACGGCGTTGACGTGGATATCGCGGCCCGCGAGTTCGCGGGCGAACACGCGCGTCAGCGCGTTCAACCCGGCCTTGCTCACCTTGTAGGCCGAGCTCGGCCAACCGCGCTCCTTGTGGCGTCCAGCGCGCACATCGTTGACGAACGACTGCATCAGGGTTGCCAGCTCCCCACGATCGAGCTGGGGGGACTCCAGCTTGCGCTGGAGGGCGTCGGGAAAGCCGTCGAGCTGCCCGACGCCGCTCGATACCATGACGACCCGTCCCCCCGTCGCTATCAGCGGTAACAGCGCCTCGGTCACGTGAAGCGCACCGAAGAAGTTGACGACCAGCGTAGTGCGCGCAACCTCCGCGGTGAAACCGTCGAGCGCGATGCCGGCGTTGTTCACGAGCACGTTGACCCGGCCGAAGCGCTCCGCCACCTGCCGGGCGAACTTCTCGACGGACAACGCGCTCGAGACATCGAGCGGCATGGCCACGACGCCGAACCCCTCGATCGCGAGCTGGTCGGCCGCTCGCCGACCCCGTTCCGGATCGCGGCTCGCGAGCACGACGCGCATCAGTCTTGCCGCAAGCTGGCGGCATGTCTCGAGCCCGAGCCCGCGATTTCCGCCCGTGACCACGGCGAGCTCCACATCGGCCATGCTGCCGTTCTGCTTTGCCAACGCGCTGCATGCAAGCGGCGAGCGCTTCAAACAAAGCCCCATCCGGCGTAGAGTGCACTTCGATGGGACGTTCCAGATGGCTGGTCTCCGCGGCGCTTGCCTTTTTGCTCCTATCCTGTGGGTCGAACGACGGCGGCTCGGGGGGCAGCGGCGGCGTCAGTGGCGACCCGGCAGATTTTGTCTTCCCACCGCATTCGTGCGCGTACCAATGCCCTGGAGCGGCTACCACCTGCGAGGAGGCGACCCGGCCATACCAGTGTCCGGGCCTCGCCAAGTGGAACACCCTTCCCCACGTCCAGGCCTGCGGCAGCTGGGACGGGAAGTATCCCCACCCGACGCAGGGTCAGTGCTCGGCCAGCGCGCCGAGCGGCGAAGCGCTCAAGTACACCGGTGCGGACCCCGACGTGCCAGGTGGGCGCGTGCTGCCCGACGGGCGCCTGATGCACCCGATGGGGAAGCTCTCGATCTTCCAGGAAACAGATCTAGACGCGGGATTGACGACCGGGATCATCGACGTTCCTGGCAGCCCGTACGTGCTGACGGTCGACTCGGGGAACGGGCCGCACGTCGTGCGTGTGGTGGACACGACGTTGATTGGGCAGAAAAGCCCGGTCACGAGCTACGTCCGCATCGATCGCCCCGAGCTCTTGAACAGCTCGCTCGCCTTCGTGCCGCCCGATCTGGTGCTGGTCTCCACGGCCAACAGCAAGGTCCAGGGCATGAAGCTGGATACCACGACGGGCCAGCTCACTCTGGACGACTCGCGCTCGATCGCGCTGCCTGATGCCGCGAACGGCGACCCGTATTTCGTCGCGGGGCTCGGGGTTTCTCCAGACGGCAGCCGACTCGTGGTCAGTGCGGTCAACGACAGGCGCGCCGTCGCGGTCGACCTCACGCCCGCGAGCTATGCTTCCGTGCTTGGAGAGATCGGCGTCGGCGGCGCCGACAGCTTCGGGGTGTACTTCGATCCGAACGATCCTTCCGGCCGCTACGTGTACGTCTCCCTCTGGGCCGACAGCAAGGTGGCCGAGATCGACCTCGGCGGCCAGTCTGGCCCCGCGCTCTCGCGCACGTTCGATACGGAAAAGGATCCCGAGCAGATCACCTTCCTCGATGCGCGCTGGATGGTCGTCGCCAATGATCTAGGCGAGACGCTCTCGCTGGTGGATCGCGTCTCCGGGCAGGTCACGCCGGTCCCGGTCGACTTCGCGGCTGGCCTGCACGGGCTGGATCTGTCCGGGGCGACCTACGATGCGGCGTCGCAGCGCCTGTACGTCACGCTGAGTGGCATCAACATGGTGGGCGCCTATCAGGTGGACACGAACACCTCGACGCCGTCGTTCAAGCCTCTGGGAAGACTGCCGACGGGCTGGTGGCCGAGCGGTCTCGTCGTCCATCCCGACGGTTCGCTGACCGTCACCACGATGCGCGGCTACGGCGCGGGGCCCGTCCCCACGCCGACGCCGATCGGCGACAATTCGCAACAGGCCGGCCAGCGTGGTGGCGTGCAGCAGATCCCCGCGCCCAGCGCCCAGGATCTAGTCAGCGGCGAGCAGCAGGGGCTGCACGCCGTACAGGTCGCCAAGCTGCCCGGCTATCCACAAGTGAAGTGCCCCTCCAGTGTGAAAGACTTTCCTGTGCCCGCCACGAACACCGAAGGGCCCTCGAAGACGATCAAGCACATCTTCTACGTTGTCCGCGAGAGCAAGACCTTCGACGGCTTGCTCGGCGATCTGCCCGGTGTCAACGGGGAGCCGAAGGGCACGATGAAGAAGGACCCCGCGGACATGGAGAAGATCTGGGGCAATCTGCGCGAGCTCGCCCGCACCTTTGCCCAGAGCGACAACTCGTACACGGAAGCCGACGCCAGCATCGAGGGCCACGCCTGGACCACCTACTCACGCGTGACCGACTACTGCGAACGCAACTGGTCCACCCACGCCCGGGATATCCCGGGCTGCGGCATTTCGAGGCCCAGCACGCCCACCGAGGGATCGCTGTTCGTCTGGTTGGGGGAGAACAACGTCCGCTATGACCTGCTCGGCGAGCTCGTCGGTGTGCCGGACCAGAAGCCCGCAGGCTACGACCCGGTCGACCACCAGTATCCGGGCGGGGCGTTCCAGGCGATCGGCTACCCCGACAACGAGAAGGCCTGCTACGTGGCGGCGCGCGCGCGCGTGCTCTGCAACCTCGGTTCGTTCATCTACATGACGCTCCCCAACGACCACACCGACGGCGTGGGTCCAAGCCTCCCGACGCCGGAAGTGATGGTCGCGGTGAACGACGAGGCGACCGGCATGCTGGTCGACGCGGTGTAGCACAGCCCGCTCTGGGAGTCGTCGCTGATCGTCATCACCGAGGACGACCCGCAGCAGGGCGCCGACCACGTCGACTACCACCGGGTGCCGCTCGTCGTCGTCTCGCCGTGGGTGAAGCGCGGCTACGTCTCGAAGACGCACCTGTCCGTGTCGGGCGTCCACAAGATCTTCGCGCACATCCTTGGCGTGCCGTATCCCAACCTGCAGGTCCAGAACGCGGCGCTGCCCTTCGACCTGTTCACTTCGACGCCGGACTACACGCCGTACACGTACAAGCCGCGGGGCTGGCCGCTCGAATGCGGCGGCAAGGCGACCCGGGCCGAACGACAGCTGGCCTCGTCCTGGACTTATGACCGCGTCGATAACCAACCGGGGCTCGATGCCCAGGTGATGCGATGGATGCGCGACAAACAGCTGACGCGACTCTCGCCGGAGCAGAAGCTGGACATCGAGCTGCGTCGAGCCCGCGCGACACGCCGGCAGCAGCTCGGCCTTTCCGCCGCGCCCGACGACGATTGATCGAGCGGCGCCTAGCGCTCCGGCGCTGAGCAGTCCGACACGGAGAGCAGTTCGCAGGAACCCCTGTCCGGCTGCGGCTGCCAGCTGTGCGACCTGCACACCTTCTCGCTCACCCCGGTCTTGCCGATCGGGTCGGCGGAGCGATCCTCCACGAGCATCAGCCGGCACGCGCCGCGATCGGTGTACGAGAAGTAGTCGACGCGTACCGGGTCGCCCTCTTCCGTCCAGAACTCGTGCGTGCCGTGGGCCGGGCGGCAGGCGTCGAGCGCCGAGATCATGCACTCCTCGACGCGCCGCAGGCGACAGCTCTGGTCGTGGCGGGGCTCGTCGAACTCGCCGCAGTCCTGGAACGTCGCGCCGATACGGTCCTGCATGTGCCGCGCCGCGTCGCCCATAGCGAGCCGGGGCGGCGGCTGCTCCGCGGCGCAGGCCACAAAACCCAGACATGCGCCCAGCGTGGCCCAGCGTACGAGCCCGGAACGGGGCGCGCGGGGCCCCGGCCGGCGGACCCCAGCCTCTTTCCTGTGTTTCGTCACAGCGCCGCCCTCTCGACCATCCTGCGGGGCAGGTTACATCCAACGCAAGCCGAACACACATCACGCAAGCACGCCAGACTTCTGATCCCGGCGAGCGGAGCGTCGAGACCGGAAGCCGCCGCATTCCGACCACGACCCCGGCGCGACGGCGCGGCGCGGCTTGAAGCCGGAAATCTCGGCGAGGCCGACACGAAGCGCGTCAAGCCGCGGCTTGAAGCCGGAAATCTCGGCGAGGCCGACACGAAGCGCGTCAAGCCGCGGCAGGTCTTCGGGCGCCGCGTTGGCGCTCCGCGCACACACCTGTGCCTCGCGCTCGCGCGCTCACTGCGCGTCGAACAGCTCCGGAGTGTGTCCGGATGCGGCGCATTCCGCCGGAAGTCCACCCGCGACCTGACGCACACGCAGCGATGCGTCCTCCATCGCGTCCGATCGAGCCGCTGACGGACTCCGGACGGGCAGCGAAAGCCACGTGGGGCAGTCACGACGGCCCTTATGCCTACGTGCCAGTCCTTCGGCGACAACGTTGCCGGCGCGCTGCGCGGAAGCGCGCGTCGAGTCACCTGGGCGCAGGCCACGCGGGCAGTAGCGTCCAGTCGCGCTCAGACTCCCCCGTGCAGCCCCGCACCGAACCAGTAGTACGTCGCAGGGCCACCCATGTTGCCGGGCACGCTGACGTCGTTCACCGTCATGCTGGCAGAGCGCGTGAGATTCCTGCCCAGAGTTGCGCTCACGTAGGGCCCGATCAGAAACCCATTCACGACCCAATCGACGCCCAGAGAGGGCATGGCGAAGTTGACTCCTGAAGCGGAGCCGTCGAAATCTCCGATCATCGACTGGCTTGAACCGGTGCTGCCCGTTGCGTGCAGCTTCTCGTAGCACACCCCGAAGGAAAGCCACGGAGCCGCGGAACCCCGGGCAACGCGCGCCTTGAAGTCGTAGCGAACGACCGCGTCGATGCCGAAGCCGAAGCTCATGCAAGTCAGGTCGCTGGTCGGACTGTCCGAGCTGCTGCTGGATAAGGGATCCTATTGCGCAGCCTTTTGACCTGCATTGCAGATCGGGTCGAAGGTGTTGCCGGTCGCACCCATGTAGCCGTCGAGCCTGCCCGACAGGCGCCAATGCGGCGCAACCTGCGCGCCGAGATCCAGCGATAGTCTCAGCCGCGGCCCGAAGATGGAGCTCGTCTTGCCGTCCGGCCCGGTCCCGATTCGCCCTTCGGGAACGTCCATCCCGAGCAGTGCGCGCACGGTGGGTACACCGAGCTTGCGACCCGTCGGACTGGTGCTCGGGCGAGCCGGCGCGTCGGCCTTCGGGGAAGTGGCGACGGGAGCGGCGTGCGCGCCGGCAAGCGCAGTGCCCGTCGCTGCGGATTCCGGCATGGCCACAGCCGACCTGGCTCCGGCCATCAACAGCGCCACGCCAACAGTCACTCCAACCACTCCAGGTCGAACCAGGCGAGCGGACGGGATTTCAGTAGCAGATCGTGAGAAGGGGCGGATTGTGCGGCGCATTTCGACCTCCGAGTTCGCGTTGGTGACGCACTCTTCGGATCGCCGGAACGCGCAGTTGCGTACAAATGCACCGCCCAGCGGGGCGCCGGGCCGCGCTCGTCGCTCCCCGGCGGGCGGCGTGAAAGGTTGATCGTCCGGGGTTGCCCCGCGCTCTGCGCGTCACTCCAAGGTGCGCCGCGCTCCCGCGCGCCGCGGGCCCACCAAAGCCGGGCTCGCGCCCGGCCGAGGACCCCACGCACGTGACGCGTCCTGGTCGACGCCGCCGCGCAGCTCATCGGCGGGCACCTGAAGGAGGTGCTCGCCGTGCCGCGGGCCGGAAGCCAGTACTACCAGGAAATCCTGCGCGCCAACCTGCATCGCATGTCTCCGGCCGAGCTCGAGCGCACGCGCAGGACCCTGGACCTGGCACCGCCTATTTGAATACCGGCCGGCCGTCGGCGCCCGGGTCTCGACGCCGCAAGAAGCGGCTGGCGCTAATGACAATCAAGAGCTAGGTATGGCCCCGCGCCCGCCCCCGCGCCCTGGTTCTGATGACATCGAGCCCACACGGTAGCCCGGGGAAGCCCCCGCCACCGGGAGACACCCGGCTGCGATCGCTGCTCCGGCGTAGTGCAGCTCCACTGGAGTTCGAACTCCTGGGTAGGACCCTGCTCCACTCGGCTCTGGTGGGCGCCGCAGCGGGTCTGGTCGGCTCCCTGTTCTTCTGGGGGCTGGAGGTGACCGAGCGGCTGGTGCTGGAAGGTCTGGCCGGTTACAAGCTGTTGCGCGCCGGCGGCGAAGCCATCGTTTCGGATCACGGCAGCACGCCGTTCCGGTTCTGGGTGCTCGTACTGCTGCCAGCGGTGGGGGCTCTGGCCGGCGGCATCGTCTCCTGGAAGTTCGCCCCGGAGACGCGCGGCGGCGGCGCTGACCAGATCATCGAGGACTTCCATCTGCGCGCCGGCTTCGTGCGGCGCCGGGTGCCCACGATCAAGCTGATCGCCTCGATCCTGACGCTGGGCTTCGGCGGCTCCGGAGGTCGTGAGGGCCCGACCATGCAGGTCGGCGGCGCGCTGGGCTCGCTCGTTGGGCGCTACCTGCGCGTCTCCGAGCGGGAGCGCCGCATCCTGCTGGTTGCCGGGCTCGCCGCAGGCATGGCGGCCGTGTTCCGCACACCGCTTGGCGCGGCGTTGCTCGGCGTCGAGCTGATGCACCGGGACGACTTCGAGTCCGACGCGCTGGTGCCGAGCGTGCTGGCCAGCGTGATCGCGTATTCGGTGTTCATCTCGTTCTTCGGCGAGGCCACGCTCTTCAGCCACGCGCCGCGCTATCCGTTCATCCCCTCGCATCTGGCGCTGTACGCGCTGATGGCGGTGCTGGTGTCGGTCGCGGCGAACTTCTTCCTGTTCACGCTGAAGGGCGTGCAGAAGCTCAGCGCGCGGATCAGCCTTCCCGAATGGTGCAAGCCGGGCATCGGCGGTCTGTTGCTCGGGCTGTTCACTGTCCCGGTACTGGTAGCGATCGGTCCGCTGATTGGGGGCAAGGGCCAGGGGTTGGGATTGCTCGGCGGCGGCTACGGTCTGGCGCAGGTGGCCATCACAGGGGCGCCGTGGTTTGCCGAAGGCTGGCGTGGCGTGCAGCTGCTTCTGGTGCTCGGCGTTGCGAAGATCCTGGCGACCTCGCTCACCATTGGCAGCGGCGGCAGCGCGGGCGATTTCGGGCCTTCTCTGGTGATCGGCGGCATCTTCGGCGGCGCCTTCGGCCGCGCCGCCCAGCTCCTCTTGCACGACCCGAGCATCCAGCCCGGGGCGTTCGCCCTGGTGGGTATGGGCACGTTCTACGGCGGGCTCGCCCACATCCCGATCGCGTCGCTCGTGATGGTCTGCGAGCTGGCCGGCAGCTACGATCTGCTCGTACCGCTGATGCTGGCCGAAGGCATCGCCTTCGTGATCCTGCGTCACCGAGCCCTGTACCACTCGCAGGTCAACACCAAGCGCGACTCGCCCGCCCATCGAGACGAGCTGATCCTGGACGTGCTCAAGGACATCCGTATCGGCGACGTGGTGGTGCAGGATCGGCCGTTCATCACCTTCAAGCGGGGTACGCCGGCGCGCCAGGTCATCCAGCAGCTGGCGGACACCGAGTGGCAGGACGCGTTCCCGGTACTGGATGACGACGGCAAGCTGGTGGGCGTCATCAGCGCCGACATCATGCGCACCATGGCGGCGGATCCGACGATCGGCGAGTTCACCCTTGCCGATGACATGATGACCGCGCCGGTGTCGGTCAACACGGACGATGACCTGCACACGGCGCTCGAGCTGCTCCTGCACCACGGGGCCCGCGAAGTGCTGGTAACCGACCAGACCGGCAAGATCGTCGGCTTCCTGGACGAAGCCGAGATCAGCCAGTTCTATCACGGCGCCACCGCCTCCAAGCCGGCCTGACCCCGGTCTGCGGGCGCCCGGCGGTTCCGCCATGACAGTACTCAGGGTCACGTTCCTCGGAACATCGGCCGCGCAGCCCACCCAGCGCCGCGGCCTGTCGGCGACCCAGATCCGGGCGCACAGCGACCGTCTGCTTGTCGACTGCGGCGAGGGGACGCAGCGGCAGATGCTGCGTTTCGGAACGGGCTTTCGTCTCGATCTCGTGCTGTTCACGCACTTCCACGCTGACCACTATCTCGGCATCATCGGCTTTCTCAGGACGCTCGCCATGGGTGGGCGAACGGAGCCGCTGGTCGTCTACGGCCCGTCGCCTTTCGTGACGCGAGAGCTGCGCGAGGTCATCCACGTCGGGATCGGCGAGCTGCCGTATCCCGTCGAGCTCAGACCTCTCGCGCAGGGCGACGTTGTGGCGCGCGACGGCTACTGGATACGTGCCGTGGGCGTCGATCACCGCATGCCCGCGCTGGGGTACGTGATCGAGGAGCCGCCGCGCCCCGGCGTGTTCGACGTCGCCGCTGCCCGCGCGCTCGGCGTCGAGCCGGGCCCTCTGTACAGCGAGCTCCAGTCCGGACGAGCGGTTACGTCGCGCGAGGGTCGCGAGGTCCGGCCGGAACAGGTGCTCGGAGCGGCACGCCCCGGCCGCAAGCTGGCGCTTTCGGGTGACACGCGCCCTTGCGAGTCCTTTATCGACGCCGCGCGCGGAGCCGATCTGTTGGTTCACGACTCGACGTTCAGCCGCGAGGAACAGGCGCGTGCCGTCGAGACGCGTCACAGCACGGCGTTCGAGGCGGGCGAGGTTGCGGCCGCGGCGGGGGCCCGCCAGCTCGTCCTGTCACACCTGTCGACGCGTTACGACACGCGTCCGCACGTGTTGCGAGGTGAAGCGAAGCGCGCGTTCCGGGGCGAGATCACGGTCGCCGAGGACGGGCTGGCCATCGAGCTCCCGCTGGAGCACTGAGCGCGCCCCGGGTCGCCCGGAGGCGACCGGTCCTGTCGAACACCGGCGCCGGCGCGCCGCGCGGGGGAACGGGGGGCCGCTGCGCGTAGGCGTCGCGCGCGCTCTGTACAATCGCCATCGTCTCGGCGGTCGGGGGACCACTCGCCGAAAGCGCATTCGCCGCGCCGCTCTTCTGCGCCCGGATGATCGCGTCGTCCACCGTGATGGGTCCCGTCGCGCTCTTGTGATCGGCGATGATCAAGGTCCAGAAGCTGTTGCCCGTGTCGAACGGCACCGGCGAGCTGGCGGTGTAGTGGCAGTAGCCGTCCTTGTCCGGGCCGGAGCTCACGGGCTTGAGCTGGGTGGGGTTCGGCGCGCCAAGGTAGCCCTAGATGGGGGTGATGTAGCCGACCGCTTACGAGTCGCAGCTCTTGCCCTGGATGCGCGCGTAGAAGCCGGCCTCCACGGGTCCGTCGGGCCACATGAACACGCCCGCGATCAGCTCCCCCGGCTCGAGATGCGCGCAGCGCAGCCCGGAGTGGCACTGCATGCCGAGCGCGACGTTGGCCGCTGTGAACTGGAACCACGGATACTGGAGCGCGTCCGGGCCGGACAGCTCGAAGTCCCCGTCGAGCAGCAGGTTTCCGGGATCGAGCGTACCGAAGCGCGGGCGCGTCTCCACCGTCCGCACCGGAGGCCCGGCTTCCACCGGCGGCTGCTCGGCGTCGGGTGTCGCGTCGGTCGTCGCGGCGTCGCCGCTGCCGGCATCGGTGGCAGCGGGGATCACGGCGTTGGTGGGCGTCTCCTCCGAGCCGCAGGCGCCGACCAGAAGCGCGAGCAGCAGTGCCGGAAGGCAGCAGAAGATCGGGGTGCGGCTCATGCTGCTGTGCTTCATGGCAGCTCCGTCCGCACCCACGCGAGGGCAGTCTGTACGACGGTATCGCGGCCCGCCAGAAGGTCGGATTGCTTCGGCTTGACGACCACGTCCGGGTCCACGCCATGCGTGCACAGCGTCGTGCCGTCGGGCGCGATGGCATCCTCGATGCCGATCGACCAGCGCAGCACTCCCCACTCGGAGTACTGCATGAAAGTGCCGAAGGCCCCCATGCTCGGTCCGGGCCCGAACAGTCTCACCTTCGGCCCGCCCTTCATGATCTTCGGCAGGTAGTCGCTGGCTGACACGTCCCAGGTGGTCAGGAGCGCCACCGGGACGTCGGTGTGCGCTTTGTTCGAGCCGAAGACGTCGTTCTGCGACTGGTACCTGTTGAACAGATCCGCGCCGGCAGCGGCGTCGCTGGGGCCCTCGTCGTTGGCGCGCGTGCGGACGTAGCCGATGAACGGCGTGTACGGCTTGCGTGCGAAGCTGATCAGTATGTTGGCCGTCGGCGCATCGCCGCCGTGCCCTTCCCGATGGTCGAGCAGTACGCCGCGCGCCTGCTGGAAAGCCTGCACCGCCGAGTCCAGCGCCTGGGTGACGGGGTCGTTCTGCGAGGTGCCCCCGAGCAGCGTGTTCCAGATGAGTCCCTGGATCTCCTCGGCGTTGGTGGTGTCCAGGACCTGTCCCTCGACAATGATTGCCGGATCGTAGAAGCCGTTGCCGAAGCGATGATCCGCCGGTGCGCCCGCGACCTCGTAGAACGGCCGGTTGTCGCAGCCGACGAGGGCAGGGCTGTCCGCCGCGTCCACTTCTTTGATGCTCGAGAGCTCGATGGTGTCCGTCTTGTCGTCGCAGGTGCCCTGGGATGCGTCGCAGTGCACGACCGTGATGCTCTTGGCGTGGCGCACGATCACGTCGCGCAGGAGCGACATGATGTTGGCGATCTGATCCGGGTCGTCTGCTTCCCAGTACCAGGGGCTCGTGCCGATGAGCTTTCTCGCCCAGGTCAGCGGGTGCTCGCCGTCCACTGCGACCAGCCGGTCCCCCTGTTTCAGTCCCCAGGTGTGATCAGGGCCGGTGTGCGAAACCAGGATGTCGGGCAGTCCGGATTGGCTGGGCGTAGCGTTCTGGCTGGCGTCCGCATCGCCCTCGAAGAAGCACGCATCCAGCGGCCGGCGCGGCTTGACGTCGGAGAGCGCCGGGCGGGCGTACGTGTGGGCGTCGCTCAGGCGGCGGATCGCTTCGGTGAAGCGCGACCAGAAGTCCACGTTGTCGCTCGCGGTGCTCATCTTGTCGAGACTGGCTTCTGCGCTGGAAAGCGTGGTGTGTCGGAGCGCGTAGGGGCCGAAGGTGTCGTGGAGCTTCTGCTTCCAGTAGGCGACGACCTTGGTCCGCTCGGCTGTGTCCGGCAGCGGCGGGTACCAGCCCCGCGCGTCGCGGCATTCGCCGCCCAGGCAGACGCGTCCCGGCCCGCAGTCATCCGCCTCGTCCAGCCCGACACACGTCCTGGGTCCCTCGTAGCTCCCGTCAGGGACCAGCTCCACTGCGTCGACCTCGACCGAGGTCGGCGTGTTCGCGTCGTACGCGCTCAGGAACATACGCGCGTTCACGCCCTGGGCCGTGCCGTCCACGCTGACCGGCTCGGTCTCCATCTCGAGCCAGCCATCGCTGGTTACGCGTCCCGTGGGGAATGCACGCGACGTCGTGCTCCGTGTGCCCTCCGCATAGTCCACCGCGAGTCCGCCCTCGCAGTCCCCCTGCACCCAGTAGCGAAGCCGATACGACCCCCGGCCGGCCGGAACGAGCAGCGCGATCGGGTAGCCGTCGGTCTTCAGGTCGACGGACAGCACGCGCTTGCCGTCCAGAGCGTGAGCAGAAGCCTTGGCTACGGCGCTGCTGTCGCCTGCCGTCCCGTCCCATGACGACGTCTCGAAGCTTTCCGTGATGACGGCCTGCTTGTCGAACGAGAAGAAGCCACGCGCGTCGAAGCTGCCCGCCCTCGCCGGCGTTGCTGCCAAGGCGGAAACCGAGAGCAGCGTCAGGGTACCGAGCGCGCGGAAGAAGCTCATGAGAGTGGGCGACTATGCCACGGCTGCGCGGGCCCGTGGGAGCCGGAGGGGCCGCGTGGAGCGCCGGGGCCGGCGCCAGCGGAATAGTGCAGCAACGCTGTCGTGTTCGCGAGCGCGCCGGGTTGGTGCTGCGGCTCGCTCGCGAGCTCGAGCGGCCGCTATTGCGGCACGACGACCTTCGCTGCTGTGGTCACGCCAGCGCCGGACCACAGGTTGGCCGCGTCGAAGCTGACCAGGCACGCTCCACCGTCCGTGTTGTCGATGTCCACGATCGCCCCGTCGTGCGAGAAGCCGTAGACCTTCGAGCCCAGCGCCGCGATGCCGTACATCTTCCCGTAGCTGGTGCCGCTGGTGTCGTTGCAGCCGGCGCGCTTGACGATCTGCCCGCGCACCGACTGCAGCACGGAGCCCGTGGTGGTCTGCCCGAGCTTGGGTACGTTGATCTCGATGAGTGTGTCGGCCGTGTCGCAATTGGAGGAATAGGGCGGGCTCGGGCAATCGCGGACAGTTGCAAAGCCCACGGGGTTGCCGCCGTTCTCGAGGAACACGATGTCGCCGGAGAGCTCCCACGGCTGCCCGACGTTCTTGCTGTCGTAGCTGTGGCCGTGTCCGTCGTTCGCTGGCACGTTTCCGAAGGTACCGTGCTGGCTCAGGTTGCCGGCCGAATCGATTTCCCACAGCTCGCCCGCCGAATTGCCGGCGACGAGCACTTCCTTGTTCGCGTCGAGCACGCCCTTTGGAGCGAACGTCAACGCGTAGAACTTCACGCCGTTCGGGTTGTTGAGCGGCGTCGCGCTCACGCAGTGCACGCTCGAGCCCTGGATTGAAAGCTCGTAGAACGCGGTCTGGCTCACACCCCACAGGTTGCCCTTCCCGTCCACGGCCAGGTCGGTCATCGAAGTGTCCTGGTTCGTGCCGCCGATGCAGTCGAAGTCGCCGACGGGCGTCGCTGCGAGCGTGGGGGACGCGGGGTCCACCTTGAACAGCCTGGTGTTCGTGTGCGCATAGAGCAGCGTGGGGCCGCTCGTGCTGCCGCCTCCGCCGCCGAGTCCGCCGACCCCGCTGCCGGCCGTTCCGCCGCTGGCGCCGCCGCTCCCTGCGTCCGTCCCGCCACTGCCGCCGCTGGCGCCGCCGCCGACGCCGGAGTTGGCGGGCCCCGAGTTGGCGGCACAGGCGATGAGGCAGACGGAAGCCGCGCCAGCAAGCAGAGCGCAACGCGACCGGAATGAAGCTACGAGAAGCCGATAGGTCATGAGCCTGTCCTTCACGTCATGCGGGGAGCCGCTCGACGTCCTGCGCCGGGCCGGCGCCGTAAGCGAACATGTTTCTAGTGTATGCCGCGTTCGGCCCCTTCGCGCAGCTCGATACCCCGGCGTCACGCCGGTGTCACCCGGCGCTGCACGCTTGATCAGCGGAGATCCGCGCTGCCTGCCGAGCGCACTTCGACTTTGAAATGGCCGCCTGCCACCTTGGCGGGGAGCGAGGCGAGCACCCTGCCAGGTCCCGCATGCCGCGTCCGGACGCGTGCGGACTCGTCGTGGACCCTCGCCGGAAGGCGACCTGCGTCGAGCGGCCCGCGCCACAAGGGGACCCCGTGCGCGTCGTAGCGGTGCGCAAACAAGTGGTCGCCCGAGGTGGGATTCGGCGAAAGCGCGAGATAGCCCAGGTGAAAGAGCATCACCGAGTCGGGGGTATCCGCCACGATCGAGACGGGCCCCGCGGCGCGCCAGCGGGTTGCGATCGTCCTGCCCCGCGCTCCGAAGTCGCGGTTGCCGTTTTCCCCCAGCAGCTGGACCAGGAGCGAGCTCTGCCTCGCCGCCGCCACCAGCCAGCCGTGGTGCGGCCAGAAAAAGACGCTCAGGGCTTCGCAGCTGTCGGTTTCCATTACCTGGGCGTCCATGAGTAGCCCGCCCTCGACGTCCCACATGCGGGTCGCCACGGTCGCGCTCGGTTCGTTGAACCAGAACAGGGCTACGTCGCCGCGCGGCCCCCGCGAGAGAGTTACGGCATGGGTCCCCGGGACGATTCCCGCCAGCGGGCGCTTCCTTGTCCAGAGCACCTTGTGATGCGGGCCGAGTGCCAGCAGAAGCGGGCCGGATGCCGCTGTTCTACCCTCGAGCAGCAGTGCGACCACGCCGTTGTCCAGTGTGACGCTCTGGTAGGAAAGCTCTGCCGGCAGCTTGCCGCCGAAGTGGGCGGACACGAGACGCCTGGCCTGCGCGGTACGCGGATCGGTAGCGGGATGGAGCCGTCCGCGCTCTGCTTCGGCTCCCCACGTATCCGCCGGTCGCCCGCTTTGCTCGGGCCTCGGCGGCGTCGGTGCGCTCGCCGCCGCCGAGGCCCGAGCGGACGCAGAGTCGTGCTTGCTGCAGCCGGAATTCCACGCGCAGGCCACCAGGAACAGGGTCCAGCTGGCGAGGACACGGGCGCCGCGTGAAATGATCACCGTCACAAGAGTAGCGGCTGGGCTCTGCCGCGACGAGGCGTCTCGCCGCCCGCCGCGGCTCGTGGCGCACTGGCACTAGACGGACGCTCACCCTCTTTCTGCCGACCCGCAGCCCGATCCATGACAGGACGCAGGTGCCCAGGATTTTTCGATGAATGCCGGGTGCTAGCGGCTGCTATCGTGCCCAATGATCTGTTACCAGAGATCATCAGCAGGATGACGAGGATGCGGAGCTCCCGGCGTTGGCCCTGTAGCTTGTCGCTCCCCGCCAGCCGCCCCCTGACGCGAGACATCGCGCCGCGTTTTCCGTCGTTTTCCGGGGAGCGCTGCGTGCTCGGGTCGGGGGCGACAAATCCGGAACGTTTCCAGACGCAATTCAGCGAGGAGTGAGCATGGACAACGCGAAACTCGTTTATGCAGGCAAGGACTACGAGCTTCCGATCGTCACCGGATCCGAGGGCGAGAAGGGCGTCGACATCAAGAACCTACGCAAGGACACCGGGCTCATCATGCTCGATCCCGGCTACGGGAACACAGGGTCCTGTCGGAGCGCCATCACCTTCATCAACGGCGAGAAGGGCATCCTGCGCTACCGCGGCTACCCGATCGAAGAGCTCGCGCAGTACGCCCGCTTCACCGAGGTCTGCTACCTCCTGATCTACGGGGAGCGTCCCGACGCGGAGCAGCTTTCGAAGTTCCGCGAGGAGATGACGCTGCACACGCTCATCCACGAGGACATAAAGAAGTTCTACGAGGGCTACCCGCCGCACGCCCATCCCATGGCGATCATGGCGGCGATGTTTGCCTCCCTGTCGACCTTCTATCCTGAAGATGACAACCACCTCGACCTGAACATCATCCGCGTGCTGGCCAAGTCGAAGACGCTGGCCGCCTTCGCGTACAAGAAGTCGGTCGGACAGGCCTTCATCTATCCGCGCAACGACCTGTCCTGGCCTGCGAACTTCCTCAGGATGATGTTCGCGGTTCCCGCCGAGGACTACGAGGTCCCCAAGGTCTTCGAGGACGCGCTGAACCTGCTGCTCATCCTGCACGCCGATCACGAGCAGAACTGCAGCACCTCCACCATGCGTATGGTCGGCAGCAGCGAGGCGAACCTGTTCGCTTCCATCTCCGCCGCCGTCTGCGGGCTGTGGGGCCCGCGTCACGGCGGCGCGAACCAGGCCGTGATCGAGATGCTGGAGCGGATCCAGGCCGAAGGCGGCGACTACAAGAAGTTCCTCGAGCGCGTGAAGACGGGTGATCCGAACGCGCGGCTGATGGGCTTCGGGCACCGCGTCTACAAGAACTTCGACCCGCGGGCGCGCCTGCTCAAGAAGGCTGCGGACGGCATCTTCAACGAGCTCGGCATCCACGATCCGGCGCTCGACCTGGCGAAGAAGATCGAGGAAACCGCGCTCAGCGAGGACTATTTTATCGAGCGCAAGCTCTACCCGAATGTCGACTTCTACAGCGGTCTCATCTACCGGGCGATGAACGTCCCGACCGAGATGTTCACGGTCATGTTCACGCTCGGGCGGTTGCCGGGCTGGATCGCCCACTGGATGGAACAGCGCAACGATCCGAAGGGCTACCGCATCCACCGCCCGCGGCAGATCTACGTCGGCGAGCGCGAGCGCAAGTTCGAGGACCGCGGCACGAAGAGCCTCTAGCCGCCTATCCTGGGCGCCCGGCCGGCGAGCAGCCGGCCGGAGCGCGACCTAGCCCGTCGGAGCGCGGCGCGCGCCCAGCCGTGGTCGCAATTGCCGTCAAATGCCGCGCCGGGATGCTGCGTTGCATCACACCCTTGAACGGATCGCGGAACTGGGGAAACTACCCCTCTACCTGTCCCAGGAGCTCCGTGTGAAGACGAGGAAGACTTGGATTGTCGGCGGCGCCGTGGCCGCAGTGCTCGCCGTCGGCTTCCTCGGCTACTTGCGAAGCGCCTACGGACCCAGCGTAGGTCCCGACGGTTCGGCGTCTGCGTCGCCTTCGGCCCTGGCCGCCCCGCTGGGCAGCGGGCTGCTCGGCGGAAGTGCAGTGGCTTCTCCGGCGCAGATCATGTCGCAGCCGTCGCTGGACAAGGCGATCGCGACGGCCAAGCCCGAGATGAACGATACGCTCGACAAGCTCGACGAAGGCTCCGCGCTGCTCACGCTCTGGGCGTCGAAGTACCTCGCTTGGGACGACCTGAGGGCTCTGCCCGAAACCTCGCCGGCACTGTTCCGCAAGGACCCGGCAGCCGAGCGCGGGCGGCGCATGTGCGCGACCGGCACCATCACGGAGATCCGCGCGGAGACGACCCTGGCGCGCCGTCTGCTGAGCGACCACGCGGCGCCGCTGCCCGACGTCACGGCCACCCCACCTGGCGGCACACCGCAGATGGGAGGGAGGCTCTCGTTCGGCGGTACCGACGCGGGCACCCTCGGAGACGCCGGGCCGCTTCTCAACGGCGCGCTCGGAGCGAGCGCGCCGGACCCGTGGTCCGTTCCCGGGGGCAAGGTGTTCTTCACCGTGCTGACGGTCGCGGGGCACGACGAGAAGGGCGATCCTTCCGACGCCGGGCCGCCGTTCACGATCTCGGCCATCGCCGTGCGCGCCACCGACAAGCTGGTCGAGGGCAGCACGAGCCAGGTGTGCGGCATCCTCACCGGCGTGAACGAGCTCAGCCGCAAGGGCGGTTCGAACGTGCTCTCGCACCGCATTGTCGGCATGTTCGATCTGCCGGACAACCACAAGCCGCCGCCCCGGCCCACCTCCGCGGCAGCGTCCAGCGTGGCCAAGCCCGCCGCCGCAGCGAAGGCCAAGCCCAAGGAAGGCTAGTCCCGCGTTTCCATCGAAGCGATGCGTGCTTCGCACGCGCGGCTACGCCGCGCAACGCGGGACTAGCACGGTTTGTTGGGGGCGCAGCAGCGCCCCCTCGGCTTCGCCGAGCCTCCCCCTCGACCGCTCCGCGGTCGTCTAGCCGCTCGATTCAAGAGAATCGAGGGG
>Ga0114931_10000501_pt1 | contig 47420 bp, 49 predicted proteins | sample 2SBtaG_FD_89579 | JGI IMG/M metagenome (GOLD analysis project Ga0114931, IMG submission 89579) | Deep subsurface microbial communities from Kolumbo volcano to uncover new lineages of life (NeLLi) - 2SBTROV14_V59a metaG | ecosystem: Environmental > Aquatic > Marine > Volcanic | place: Kolumbo... | reverse complement strand
GGGGAAGGTTGGGTGGGGGTGGGGACGATCGTGGAGAGGTGGGCGCGGGAGGCGTCGATCCAATGCAACCGCGTCATGTTCCGGAAACCGGGAAAACCGCCCGATACGGCGGCAACAGGCCATCCCAATCGCCCGTTTCCGGCTTCAAAGACCTCGAGCCCTCCGGTTTTTCCGCGCCCTTGGGACCTACGCGCCCTTGACCAGATCTCCGTGAATCTCGGCCATGTGCAGCTTCACGAACTCTATGGCGTTCTCCATGTCGCGCGCCACGATGGCTTCGAAAATCGAGCGGTGCATCTTCTGGTAATGGCGAATCCGGTTGGGCGACAGGGTCTTCTCGTTGGTTGTCGCCCAGTGGGCTTGGCGGCGCACATGGTTGATCAGCGTGTACATGGCGATCAACAATGGATTGTGGGTCCCCTTGGCAAGCTCAAGGTGGAACAGCTCGTCCCAATGCGAGAATTCGGCGGCGTCGGTCGTGATCGTTTCGAGCTTGGCCAGGATATCGCGCAGCCGTCCGATATCGCGGGCCGACATGTTGATGATCGCCAGACGGATGATTTCCGGCTCGACGATGGTCCGCACGACGTTGAGCTCAAGAGGGCTCGTGATCTCGGCGATCTCGTTGAGGCCGAGAAAGCCCTCGACCGACGGCACGCCCGATTCGCGCGTCTCGTTGGCGGCGGGGCGAAAGGAGACGAAGGTCCCGCTGCCGGCTCGCCGCGACACGATATCGTATTCCTTCAGGAGGTCGAGTGCCTGGCGCACGGCGTTGCGCGACACGGAGAACTCCTCGGCCAGGTGACGCTCCGAAGGCAGGCGGGTGCCAAAGGAATAGCGATCGGCGCAGATGCGCTCGAACAGCTCCGTGGCCAGGGACTTCACCGGGCCGGTGACCGGATGCTCGGCCAGATTGCCCAGTTCCCAGGGCGGAAGCATTCCATCTTTCTCGGGCCGCGTCATCGCTTCAACCTTCCTTGGGCTGCGAACCTTGGGCCATCCTTCCCTCTTTCCATCGCCCCGTCCGTCGAGGGGAGGGGATAGGGGATTCCCGCCGTTTGACTCAAGTCAAATCGTGGCCGCCAATTGGCCATTAAATTGGCATGGATTGGTCGGGATTGACAACCGAGGTCGCCGTGTTCGAGGCCGAGCGCATTATCCACGGAGAACACCGCAATCTTATCGCGGTCATCAACTGCCTGCGCGCCATGGCGCGCGACGTCGAGACCGGGAAACGGATCGATACGGCCGTCTTCCACCAGGCCTTCGATTACGTCGACCGCTTCCTCAACGCCTTCCACCACCCGAAGGAAGGCCGCTATCTCTTCGCGGTACTGCGCCGCCATCGCCCCGACCTGGCGGCAAGGCTGGACGAACTGGAGAACCAGCACGCGCGGATGCCGAGCGAGCTGAAGGCCGTGCGCGAGGCGCTGCGCGTCTATGAATCGTCGCGCGAGGCCAATCCGGCGGCATTGCGCGACGCCGTCGAGACATATGCCCGCTTCGAGCTCGCGCATATGCGCCTGGAGGAAACGGAGATCATGCCGGGCGCGCGCGAAAGCCTCACGGACGAAGAGTGGCGCGAAATCGCGACGGCTTTCGAGAACGACGAGGACCCGTTGTTCGGTTCCGAACGGCGCCGGGAATTCCGCCGGCTTTTCTCGGCCCTCGTGAATCATATGCCGGCGCCGCACGGACTCGGGGAATAGATCCGAGGCGCGAATCCCCGCGAGTTTCGACCAATTTCAACCAGGTAGCTCGGCGTGGTTTTGCCTTGCGGCATTCACGTCGGCATGGAAGCGGATCTCGGCCAGCACGTGGAATTGGCCCGAAACCGGTCTAAATCACCGAAGTTTGAGCCGAGTCTCGATGATTAATGCTTGTTGAGGTTTTTCGGTCTCCCTTATACTCACTCCAAGAAACACGTCGCCAAGCCCAATTGGTCGAAATCGATCGCATGCGGTGAAAATTGGCGAGGAGGGCGAAGGACGCGCGGCGCGCGAGTTCGCCGCCGTGGGAGAGGCGACACGAAGAAACAGATAATGACAGCGCCAAGTCGGCGGACGCAACGCCGGAGCGTGATCGAAACGATATCGCGTCCGGAAACGGCACCGCCCCGGACCGAGCCGTGATCCGCTTGCCGGCCGCGCGCGTGTCATCCAAAAGGGAATGCAGCGAGGGAGACTATTGTCATGACTGGAAAGCTATTGGGCCGACGGATCGACCGCCGAGCCATGTTGAAGTCATCGGTCGCCGCGACCGCGGCGTTCGCGGCATCGGCCACGATCATGCCGAAGGTGTCGTTCGCGGCCGACAAGGTCGTCAAGATCGGGTTTCTGGCGCCGCTGACCGGCGATGTCGCGGCGTGGGGCAAGCCGGGCCTCGATGGTTGTCTGATCTGGAGCGACTGGGTTAACAAGGCCGGCGGCGTGAAGATCGGCGGCGATTCGTACAAGATCGAGTTCGTGTCCTACGACAACGAGTACGATCCCGCCAAAGCGCGGACCGGAGCGACCAAGCTGATCAAGGAAGACGGCGTCAAGTTCATCATGATGCTCGGCGGCGACACTTGGCCGGGGGTCCAGAAAATCGCGGCGCGCGAGGGCATGCTGTTTTCGACCCTCCTGCCGTCGGATCTCACGCCCGATACCAAGACGCTGATCGCGCCCTGCGAGGTGCATCCGGTCTACAACGTGACCGGCGTCGAATGGCTGTCCGAACACGAGCCCAACCTGAAAACGGCGGTCATCTGCGCCCAGGACGACGCGCTCGGGCTTCCGTCCGTGGCAACCTACCTGGCGGCGTTCGAGGCGGCCGGGATCAAGATGCTGGACGACCCCCTGCTGTTCGACCCGGCGACGACGGACTTCGCGCCGGTCGTCACCAAGATGCTGTCCAAGAACCCGGATATCATCAGCCTCGACACCAGTTACGCCGATTACGTGCACCCGATCACCGAGCAACTCTACCAGCAAGGCTTCAAGGGTCAGATCATCTCGTGTACGGCCGATTTCTACCCCAAGATGATCGAGAAAACGTCGAAGGAGTTCTTGGAAGGCTTCATCTTCCAGTTTCCCGACTTCGACGATCCGGCGCTCAACGATCCACGGGTCAACTTCCGCCGGCCGAACGATTTCTACGCCGAGTATGCGAAGCGCTACGGCGAGAACGAATGGGGCGCGGTCTCGTGGGAGTACGCCTCGATCATGGATCTCTGGATGGACGCGGCGAAAAGGGCCGGCAGCGTCGAGCCGGGACCGGTTCTCAAGGCCATGAAGAGCGGCGGCACGGGCAAGCATGCGTTCGGCGACGCCAAGTGGTGGGGCAAGGATCTGTTCGGAATCGACAACGCCCTGGTCGGCAACTGGCCGGTCGTGCGGATCGAGAACGGCAAGGCGGTCATCAAGGAATTCAGGAGCATCCCGAAGTGGATGGGCAAACATGAGAAGCTTCTGATCAAACACATGGATGAGCTGGGCCAGATGTACTATCAGCGCGGCTGACGCGCGCCCGCGGGTTCGGTCGGAACGCCACGCGATGGTGTTCCGGCCGCTCTCGCCAAGAAGCCCCTCTTCGCCGCTTCATGGCGAACATTGTCTCCGTGGCCGATGCTCGAACTCCTGATTCAAACTTGCTTAAACGCCCTCTACGCGGCGAGCTTCATGGCGCTCATCGCGGTGGGGCTGGTTCTGATTTTTGGCGTCATGGGCATCATCAACTTTGCCCATGGCGAGCTTTACATGGTTGGCGCCTATGTCGTGGTGGCGGTTTACGGGGACCTCCGAATGCCGTTCTTCCTGGCCGTCGCGGTGGGCCTGATCTTCGTCGGCGTCATCGGCATCGGAATGGAGCGCGCGTTGTTCCGGCCGATGCGAAACAATCCGCTGGGTGGCCTGGTTCTATCGATCGGTTTCCTGTTGATCCTCCAGGCCCTCGCCGTGATCGGGTTCGGGGTGCGAATGGAGCACATTCCGCCGTCGACCCGGATCACCTTTCAAAACGTGGGCGCGATGGGGGTCGTGCTCCCGTTGGAACGTCTCTACGTCATCGTCGCCGCCGTGGTGCTGCTCGGCGCGCTTTGGCTGTTTCTCCGCAAGACGCGGTTCGGCTGGGCGCTTAGGGCCTGCGCGCAGGACCCCGAGGCCGCCGCGCTACAGGGAATTTCCATCGACCGCACGGCCCGGCACGCGATGTTCATCGGCGCCGCGCTCGCCGGCGCGGCCGGCGCGCTCACCGCGCCACTGGTCAGAATCCATCCCTACATGGGTCATTCGGTCATCGTGACCGCGTTCATCATCATCATCGTCGGCGGCGTCGGCAGCCTCGAGGGCGCCGTGCTGGCGGCCATTCTCTATGCCTTCGTCCACACCTTCGTCACGACGTTCTCCGACGGTGTCATCGCCGATATCGTCGGGCTCAGCCTCATGCTGCTCGTTCTGATCGTTCGTCCGACCGGTCTGCTGGGAACCAGGGAACGTGCCTAGGGCCGGCGAGCGCGCGCCGTCCCGTCGTCGCGGGGCCGCCTGACCGTGCACGCCCCGGGCAATGGTCCCGCCGGCGAGGCGAGCAGCCGGCTGAGGGTCGTGGCGTGGCTCGTCCTGGTTTATGCCGGATTGATCGCCCTGCCTTATGTCCTGAGCTATTCGCAGAAGGAAATCCTGGTCTTTCTCGCCATAAACGTCCTGCTGGTGGCGAGCTACCGCCTTCTGACCCTGACCGGCGAATGGTCGCTGGCCCATGTGGTGATTATGGGGGTCGGGGGCTACGGAAGCGCGCTGCTGTCCAAGCGCCTCGGCATTCCCGTGCCGGTCTCCATGCTGCTCGGCGCGACAATCGCCGCGGCCGTGGCGTGGGGCCTTAGTTTTCCGCTGTTCCGCATGAAGGGGTTCTACTTCCTGATCGGCTCCTTCGCGGCCGGCGAGATCATCCGCCTGCTCTGGAAGCGGTTTCGCGATCCGTTCGGCGGACCCAAGGGCCTGAAGCGGATCGAGGAATTCCCGAGCATCGACCTCGGCGGCCTCAACATCGATTTCTTCGAACCGGTGAACTACTACTACCTTTGCCTCATTATCGTGTCGGTCTCGCTGTGGATCATGTACCGCCTGGAGCGCTCGCCCCTCGGTCTTACCTTCCACGCGATTCATTGGCAGGATAAATTGGCCGAATCCGTCGGCGTGAATGCCTGGCGCTATCGGACCCTGGCCTTCGTCGTCGCGTCCTTCTTCGCCGGGTTGGCCGGCGCGCTTTACGCCCATTACGTCGGCACCGTGAGCCCGAACCACTTCGACGTCGGAGAAATGGTTTTCGTGCTGACCTGGGCCATCGTCGGCGGCACCGCGACGATCTACGGACCGATCCTGGGCGTCGTCGTGCTCACGGTGATCAATGACGTGGCGCTGCGCGCGCTCGGCTTCGACCAATTGCGGCCGTTGTTCTACGGCCTGATTCTGATCGCCTCGGTCTTATTCCTGCCGAACGGCCTCGAAAGTCTGGTGCCCAAGCTCAGGAACCGCTTCCGTCGCAACGCCAAGAAGCCGGCCGACTAGAGTATGATCCGTTCGGTCGGCGCCGGCCCGATGCTCTAAGAACACGACCGGAAACCCGCAGCCCATGTCATCGGGCCAACCCGTTCCCATGTCTCCGGGCGCGCGGCGCCGGTTCATTGCGAGTGAATCGGGTTTCTAGCCCGTCCCGACCTCGTCCGTCCGGATGATCAGCAAGGCGGCGGCCAGAAGCTTGCGACCGTCGGTGAAGCCGGACGGCTTCTCGGACCACCAGCGCGCGAGACCTCGCGATCCGGCCGGCCCGTCCTCGGCCAGGGCGGCGACGGCGGCGCGGCCTTCGGCCGCGAACGCCGCGAGACGCTTGCGCGCCGTGGCCTCGTAGGTCTTCCAGTGCTTGGCCTCCATGCGGAGATGATAGAGCGAGCTCCTGGCGCGGCGCTCGATCCTGAGCCCGGCGACCCAGGGGGGGCTGGCATCCCAGATCGCGAGGGCCTCGCGGAACAGGTCCGCCGCGAGGGCCGCGTCGCCGCCGAGCCTCAGCGCGTGGGCGTGGTTGGCGATGCTGGTCGCGAGACGGGGATCGTTCGCGGCGAAGGCCGTCCTGGCCAGATAAAGCGCCTCGGCCCAAAGCGGCATCGCTTCGCCCATCCGGCCGGCGACGGCATGCGCGGCCGCCTGTTCGGCCAGGGCTTCCCACCGGATCTCCTCGGCGCTCCAGCCGGCGCTCGCGGCGGCGGACGGGTCGAGCGGCTTAACCGCCGAGGTAGGCTTGGCGGACATGATCGTTCTCGTGCAGATCGCGGGCGACACCTTCGAGCGCCGTGCCGCCGGTTTCCAGGACATAGGCGTAATCGGCGAGTTGCAGCGCCAACTCGGCGTTCTGCTCGACCAGGACCACCGGGACGCCCTGGCGGTTGATCTCCTCGATGATCGCGGCAATCTCCTGGACGATCACCGGCGCCAGGCCCATCGATGGCTCGTCGAGCAGCAACAGCTTCGGGCGCGCCATCAGCGCCCGGCCGATAGCCAGCATTTGTTGCTCGCCACCCGACATGGTTCTCGCCCATTGGCGGCGTCGCTCGCGGAGCCTGGGAAAGCGCTCGAAGACCATTTCCAGATCACTCTCAATGCCTTTCTTGTCGCGCCGCAGGTAGGCTCCGGTGCGAAGGTTCTCCTCCACCGTGAGATCGGGGAAGATGCGCCGGCCCTCGGGCACGTGGGCGATCCCGCGCCCGACGATGGCTTCGGGCGCAAGGCCGTCGATGCGCTCGCCGCCGAACCAAATCTCGCCGTCGGAGAGCTTCACCAGGCCCGAGATGGCGCGCAGGGTCGTGGTCTTGCCGGCCCCGTTGGCGCCGATGATGGTGACGATGCCGTCGGCCGGAACGACGATGTCGACGCCGCGCAGCGCCGCGACCTTGTGATAATGCACGGTCGCGTTCACCAATCTAAGCAGCATGATGCGGCGCCCCCAGATAGGCCTCGATCACGTCGGGATTGCTCTTGATCTCGTCGGGGGTGCCCTCGACCAGAATACGCCCGAAGTTGAGCACGGTGATGCGGTCGCAGAGCCCCATCACCGCCTGCATGTCGTGTTCGACCAGAAGCACGGTGACGCCGGTGTCGCGGATGCGGCGCACCAGCTCCATCATGCGCTGCGTCTCCTCCGGGTTCATGCCGGTGAACGGCTCGTCGAGCATCAGGAGGTCGGGCCGCGAGGCGAGCGCCACGGCCATGCCAAGCGCGCGTTGCATCCCGTGCGGCAACTCGGCCGCGAGGTCGTCGCCACGCTCGGCGAGATTGAAGAAGGTCAATATCTCGATCGCCCGATCGCGAACCGCCCGTCGCCCCGCGCCGTCGCCGCCGAGGATCGCTCGAGCGAGGCTGGGCGGATGATGGAGATGGCAGCCGACGAGCACGTTCTCAAACAAGCTGAGTTCCAGAAACAGCGTCGAGTGCTGGAACGTCCGGACCACCCCCTTCGAGGCGACGACGTGCATCTTCAGCCCGGATATGTCCTCGCCCTTGTAAACGACCCGGCCGGCGCTTGGCGCGTAAAAGCCGCTGATGACGTTGAACGTGGTCGTCTTTCCGGCGCCGTTGGGCCCAATCAGGCCGTGAATCTCGTCACGTTCCACGGAAAACGAAAGCCCGTCGACGGCAACCAGGCCGCCGAAGCGCATGATCAGCGATTCCACGGAAAGAAGGCTGCCCATCGATTTCGCTCCCTAGCCGCTTGACGCACTGTAGCCGGGCCGAACGGTCGGGGCAACCAAACCATACCAAAAATAACCGCTTGAGCCCTCAAGCCGCCCTTTGTTAACATCGCCGAGTGGGGCCGGACCGCCCGCGCGCGCAAGACAGGGGCCGCATTCCTGCCTCGAAGCGCGATGCCAATCGATGGCGATCTCCGAACGCCCGACAGGAACGATCGCTCCAACCGGGGGAATGTTCTCTCATCGGATACTTGGAAAACAAGGCTTCTGAAACCTTCCGGCCGCGCCAGGTGAGACCGTATCTGGCCGCGCGGCCGGCTGGAAGCGAGCGCTATCGGGTTCCCGGTGGTGGCGCCGCCGTCATGGAGCTGCGGCGCGGCGATCGCCTTCGAGTCGTCGACGTGGAAGGGGGCCAACGGTGTGAATTGGTTGTATTTGGTCCGAACGGCCGATCCGATCCGGGCCTGTTGAGCGCCGCCACGACCGGCGGCGCGAGCGGAATCAAGGACCTTCTGGCGGTCGACGACGGCCGCCTTCTGGCATCCACCCTGACCGGACGCGGATTCGATCTCGGCGATATCCGGTCGCATGACCTATTCGGCCCCGAAAGTCCGCCCGGGGCCTGCGCCGAGTTCACCGCGTCGGACGCGGCGGTCTTGCTGGCCGCGGCGCCCGGCGGCCCGATGCGAATCGACGAGCAGACCGCGCCAACGGAGATCGTCGTCCTGATCGAACGCGCCGACGCGGCGGCGCGGGCCGAGCCCCGGCTTCCCGAGCCGCTGGCGAGCCCCCGGCTCGATTTCCGCATCGATCGGGCGACGGCGGCGGCCTATGAAATCCGCGCCGGCGAGTTCATTCAGATCATCGACGTCGAGGGCTGCCAGTGCTCCGACTTCCAGGCCTTTTCGTTGGCCCGGCTCGAGCGCGGGATCGAGCGTTGCCTCGACGTGACGACGACCCGGACCTTGATGGGGCACGGCTATCCCGGGCCGGGGTTGGCGGCGAAATACTACGACCAGGACATGCGCCCCCTGGTCGAGATCGTGCAGGACAATTGCCTGCGCCACGACGCCTTTGGCCTCGCCTGCACGGCCAAGTACTACGCCGACGCCGGCTATCCCGGTCACGTCAACTGCTCGGACAATTTCAACGCCGCGCTCGCGCCCTATTCGGTTCAAGCGCGGCCGGGCTGGATGGCCATGAACTTTTTCTACAACACGAGCATCGACGAGCATAACCAACTGCATCTCGACGAGCCTTGGTCGCGCCCGGGCGATTTCGTGCTGTTGAGCGCGCTAAGCGATCTGGTTTGCGTATCGTCGGCCTGCCCCGACGACATCGACGCCGCCAACGCCTGGAACCCGACCGATATTCACGTGCGCGTGTATCCGCCCGAAGAGAGGTTCCGGCGCTCCATCGGCTATCGCAAGCACCCGGAATCGGATGCCGCCATGACCAAAGAAACCGGATTCCATTCCCGCACCTCGGCGTTGACGCGCGATTTCGTCGAGTACAACGGCTACTGGTTGCCCAACTCGTTCACCAATCACGGCGCGATCGACGAATATTGGGCCTGTCGCGAGAAAGCCATCATCATGGATCTTTCGGCCTTGCGGAAGGTCGAGGTCCTGGGGCCCGACGCCGAGAATCTGCTGCAATTCTGCCTGACCCGCAACGTGCGGCGCCTGGCGGTTGGTCAAGTGGTCTATTCGGCCCTGTGCTACGAGACCGGAACGATGATCGACGACGGCACCCTGCTGCGCCTCGGCGACAACAATTTTCGTTGGATCGGCGGGAGCGACCATGACGCCGACTGGCTGCGCGGGAAGGCGGCGAGTCTGGGTCTCGAGGTTCGCGTCAAGACATCGACCGACCAGATCCACAACGTCTCGGTTCAGGGACCACGAAGTCGCGAGATCCTGGCCGACGTCGTCTGGACGCCGCCGACCCAGCCGTCGATCTCGGAGCTCGGATGGTTCCGTTTCGCCATCGCCTGGATCGGCGATTTCGAGGGCGTGCCGGTGATCGTGTCCAGAACCGGCTACACCGGCGAGCTCGGCTACGAGCTGTGGTGCCATCCGAAGGATGCGGTCGCGGTCTGGGACGCCGTCTGGGCGGCCGGCGAGCCGCGCGGCCTGACGCCGTTGGGGTTGCAGGCGCTCGACATGCTGCGGATCGAATCCGGGCTGATCTTCGCCGGTCACGAGTTCGATGATCAGACCGACCCATTCGAGGCCGGCATCGGCTTCACCGTCGCGCTGAAGACCAAGCAGGAGGACTTCTGCGGTCGCGATGCCCTGGTCCGGCGCAAGGAGGCGCCGCAACGCCGGTTGGTCGGGCTCGAACTGGTCGGCGCCGAACCCGCCGCGCACGGCGACTGCGTCCACGTCGGGCGTCACCAAGTCGGCGTCGTGACCAGCGGGACCCGCTCGCCGATTCTCGGAAAGAACGTGGCGCTTTGCCGAATGGCGGTGGAGTACGCCGAGCCGGGGACCGAGGTCGAGGTCGGAAAGCTGGACGGCCATGAGAAGCGTCTCCCGGCGACGGTCGTGTCGTTTCCGTTCTACGACCCGGAAAAGACACGCCCGAGGTCGTGAGGCGGCCGCCGCGACGCGCCCGACGACAAAAACCGCCCATCACATAAGTCTGAGACGAGGGAGAACAGCTTCATGTCACGAATCGCAGTCATCGGCGCCGGGCCTTCGGGCCTCGGCGTGCTCCGGGCCTTTCAGTCCGCCGCGAACAAGGGCGCGGAGATCCCGGAAATCGTCTGCTTCGACAAGCAAGACGACTGGGGCGGTCTTTGGAACTACACCTGGCGCACCGGCCTCGACGAGTACGGCGAGCCGGTCCATGGCAGCATGTACCGCTACTTGTGGTCGAACGGACCAAAGGAATGTCTAGAGTTCGCCGACTACACGTTCGAGGAGCATTTCGGCAAGCCGATCGCGTCCTATCCGCCGCGCGCCGTGTTGTGGGACTACATCAAGGGGCGGGTCGAAAAGACCGTGGTTCGCGACTGGTGCCGGTTCCGCACGGCGGTGCGCATGGTCGAATTCGATGCCGGCGCGGACAAGTTCACCGTGACCGCGCATGACCTGAAGAAGGATCACGTCTATTCGGAGGACTTCGACTACGTGATCAATGCCTCGGGCCATTTCTCGACCCCGCACGCGCCCTTCTTCGAGGGCCTCGACAGGTTCAACGGCCGCGTCCTGCACGCCCACGACTTCCGCGACGCGCTCGAGTTCAAGGGCAAGGACGTCATGGTCATCGGGCGCAGCTATTCGGCCGAGGACATCGGCTCGCAGTGTTGGAAGTACGGCGCCAAGTCGATCACCGTCTGCTATCGCTCGAAGCCGATCGGCTTCAAATGGCCCGACAATTGGGAAGAGAAGCCGCTTCTACGGCGGGTCGACGGAAAGACCTGCCACTTCAAGGACGGCACCAGCAAGGAAATCGACGCGATCATCATGTGCACGGGCTATCTGCACTACTATCCCTACTTGCCGGACGATCTGCGCCTGGTCTCGGAGAATCGTTTGTGGCCGCTCGGCCTTTACAAGGGGATCGCCTGGGAACGGAATCCAAGGTTCATGTATATCGGCGCCCAGGACCAGTTCTACACCTTCAACATGTTCGACGCCCAGGCGTGGTGGGCCAGGGATGTCATCCTGGGCCGCATCGCGTTGCCGTCGCGGGCGGACATGGAGGCCGACAGCGCGGCTTGGCGCGTTCGCGAAGAGGCGTTGGAAGACGCCGAGCAGATGATCTACTTCCAGGGCGACTACGTCCGGGAGCTGATCGACGCGACGGACTACCCGTCCTTCGACATCGAAGGCGTCAACAAGACCTTCGTTCAGTGGGAGCACCACAAGGAAGAGGACATCATGGGCTTTCGCGACAATGGCTATCGGTCGCTGATGACCGGCACCATGGCGCCGAGGCATCATACGCCATGGGTCGACGCCATGGACGATTCGATGGAAAGCTATCTAAGGACGGAGATCTGACCGGCCTTCACTCCGGGAATCAGTCCGAATGGGGGCGCGGCCGCGACCGGGTTGCGCCACCCATTCGTTCAATTCGAGCCCGGCCAGCGGGCGCGCTCCCGATGCCACGGTTCGCGACGATCGAGAGCATGGCGCGCGACGGGGGCGCCCGCCCGGCTTCCCGGGGCCGAAAGACCGGGAAGGCCGGGCGGGCGAGCGAATGGCCGCCGGGTCAGGGCTCGACGATCACCTCGCCGACCATGCCCGCGGCCTCGTGCGGGATGCAGAAGTAGCGATACGTTCCGGGCGTCGCGAACGCATGGCGGAACGTTCCCTTCGGCTTGACGTTTCCCGAGTTGAACGGCTCGGCGCCGTCGGGCAGGGCGACGTCGGTCGCCTTGGCGGCGATCTCGGGGTCCGCCGTCACGGTATGCACGAGGACCGAGTCGTTGCGCCATTCGACCGTTTCGCCCGCGTGGATCGTCACCCGCCTCGGCTTGAACGCGAGCCCGTCGGTCATCGTCACGGTCGCCACCGGCGCTTTCTTCCCGGACGCGGGCATGCCGGCGTAGGTCGCGCAGCCGGTGACGCCGACGGCGACGATCCCGGCCACCGCCGCGCCGAGGACCCGCCGGCGATCAACCCCGCGTCGCGTCGACATTGAGGGTCTCGAACATGACGTGCCAGAACGGAAGCGTCTTGCCGTTCGGCAGGACGAAGCCGGTCTTGACCGGCGCCTTGCGGAAAACGCCGTTCTTCGGGTCCGGCTTGACCGGCGGCACCATCAGGTGGAATTGCGTGCGCGTCGGGGTCACGTCGCGGTCCCAGCCGAGCGCATAGCCCTGTTCGCGCACGTACTCGGTCAACATGCCGTGGATCAGGCGCGGCTTGTCGAGAGTCTTGCCGTTCATGTCGATCTCGCCGAAGCCCCAGAACGCGAAGTAGGTGAACTCACTCGGCATCAACGGCGTGCCGATGCCGGTGAACCCGTGAAGGATGACGTTGGTCGCGACGCCGCCGAACGTCGGGTACTCGAGGCCATGGGCCGCCAACTTGACGCAGCACTTGACCGTGTAGGTGTTGCCCTTCTTGTCCTGCCAACTGGCGACCATCCGGACCTTGTCCTTGGTCGTCGCGGCGTCGGTCGCGGTGGCGTCGACGGCCGAAATCGTCAACCGGCCATTGGGCAGGACGATATGCTTGTTGCCGAAGGGCGTGAGCACCTTGGTCTGGAAACCGCCGTTCGGCGCCTTGACGCGCAACAGCGGCGGCACGCCGGTGATGATCGGCGAGCCCGCGTAATGGCGCGGCAGCTTGGGCGGGCCGAACACGGTCGGATCGAGCGCGCGCCGCGCCGGCAGGCCGACGAAGACGCCGCCGCTGTTCTGCGTCAGTTTGATCGTGATCGGGCCACCGAGCAGACCGAGCGGCTTTTTCACGCCCTTGTGAGCGTCGAGGTAGCCGCGCGTCTGGTTGAGGCTCTGCATCTTCTTGATCGCCGCCTTCATATTCTGCTGAGCGGCCGCCGGCGGCGTCATCGCGCCAAGCGAAAGTCCGACGATGGCGGCGATCGCGATCGCCAACGACGTCGGCCGTTTTTCGGAGTGTATCGTGGACATTTCATTTTCCCCAATGAACGAGGCCATGACCGGCCTCGATTCAAATATACTCCTTGGGTTCGGCCCACTCGCTCAAAACCCCGTGAAATTAGAATGCTTGGCAACACTGTCGCGTCCGCCTGGCCGGGCGCTACCTGGGCCGCCACTTCTCGATCCGGTTGTTGAGGAAATCGGCGACGAACACCGAGCCGTCGTCGGCCACCGCGACGGCGATGGCGTGGCGGAACCGGCCGGGCCCCTCGCCCTTGCCTCCGAACGCCGTCAGGAAGGTGCCGTCGGGCGCGAACTTCTGGACCCGGTCGTTGTAGAAGTCGGCGACGAACACGGTCCCGTCGGGGGCGATGGTGACGTTGGTCGTCACCGCGAACCAGCCGTTGAAGGGGCCGAAGATATCCATCGCGAACGGCCCGCCCCATTTGCGCAGAAACGCGCCGTCGGCATCGAAGACCTGGATGCGGTCGTTGTAGCCGTCGGCGACGTAGAGCGTGCCGTCGGCGGCGAGCGCCACGTCGGTCGGGTAGTTGAACTCCTCCGCCCGGATGCCCTTGCGCCCGGTCGTTCCCCACTGGCGAACGAAGGTTCCGTCGGCGCGCAGGCGCTGGACGCGGTGGTTGTAGTAGTCGGCGACGAACAGATCGCCGTTCGCGGCGACCGCGACCCCGCCGGGGGCGTTGAACTGGCCCGGGCCGTCGCCGGGGGCGCCGATGATCCGCCTGGGGCTCCCGTCGAGGCCGAAGACCTGGATGCGGTCGTTGAAGTACTCGGGGACGTAGAGCTCGCCCTTCGCGATCGTCAGGTTCATGGGCCGTCCGAGCTCGCCGGGGGTCTTGCCGGGCTTGCCGAACTGGCGCTTGAAGTTGCCGTCGAGGTCGAACACCTGAATCCGGCCGTTCCGCGAATCGGCCACGTAGAGCTCGCCGTTCGCGATCGCAAGCCCGGTCGGGTCGCTGAACTGCCCCGGGCCCGAGCCCTTCTCTCCCCAGGCCTTGACGAAGGTGTAGCCGGGCTCCTTGGCCGACGGAACGAAGGCGAGCCAGCCGGCGCCGGCGAGGCCGATGACGACAACCACGATCCACAGAAGGCTCTTGCGAATTTTTCTTATCAACACGGCGCAGCCTTTCAGAAATTGAACCGGAAACCGGCCCGAACGGTGAAGTCGTCCTCGAGCGCGGTCCCGTTGAGATCCTGGAAGGCCGGCCACTGCACGACGGCCTCGAGCACCCAGCGACGGGTCACGTACTGGACGCCGGGCGAGAGGAACAGCGTCACGCCGCCCGAGTTCGGATCCTCGATCCCGCCGGCCTCGTTCTTGTCCTGGTAGAGCAGGTTGGTCTCGATGACGCCGTAAAGGAACCCGGGCACGCCGCCTTTGAGCACGCGCGGCCACAGACGGTACTGCAGCGAGGCGTCGAGGCGGGCCTCGTCGCCGAACGCGAAGCCGTCGGCCTAGGTGTTGGCCTTGTAGCTGGTCGCCACGTCGACCTCGAAGTCCAGCGTCTGATAGGTCGCGACGATGCCCGCGAAGGGGTCCCACGACCCCGAGCCGAGCTGAAGCGTCGCCGGCAGGGTGCCGAGGGAGTCGCGGTCGTCGTTATCGCCGGTCGGCAGCTCGACGCCCGCGAACGGCGAGATCCGAAAGGTCCGCCCGGGGGCGTCGTCGTGAAAAACGGTGTAGCGGGCGAACAGGCGGGCATCGCCGATTCCGGTGGTCGTTCGCGTGACTCGCTGGCCGCCCGCCGTCGTCACGTCGAGCGACTTGCGGAGGTATGGCAGCACACCGAAGACCGCCAAGTCTCCGGTCACGCCGTAGCCGAGAACCGAGATCCCGCCGCCGACCTCAAGCTCCCGGTTCGCGGGGCTGGGGTCATCGCTCGCGCGCTTGTAGAGGAACTGCTCGCGGAAGATGAACTCGCCCTTCGGCACCGGCAGCGCGGTGTTGAAGGTCTCGGGCGCGGCGCGCGCCGCAGGCGCACCCCCCATCACCGCGGCGAGCGCGAGCCCGCCCGCGAGGACGGCCGAACCCCGGCGAAGACGTGCGAAAGGCCCCGCCACCGCGTCAGTCCCCGGCCGGAAGCTCGGCGAAGTCGCGCAAGGTGAAGCCGGCGTCCTCGACGATCCAGCTCGCCTGGTCCTTGGTCATGTTGGCGCCGTCCGCCATGGTGACCGTGACGATTCCGGCATTGATGTCGACGTCGATGTTCTTGACGCCGTCGGTGCGCGTGAGCTGCTTCTCGATGCCGTAGGCGCAGAACGGGCAGGCCAATCCGTCGACCTTGAGCTGATACTGGGTCTGGGCCGCGAACGCCGTCGCGGGCAGAAGCAGGGCAAGCGCGACGACCGCCGCGCGGATGAGTGTGGTCATCTGTCTGAGCATGAAGTTTCCTCCATCGGTTTCGGGGGCGGTGCGATGTTTCCTTTGCTCTAGAAGTGGTAGACGAACTCGAGGCGCGCCCGGTAGTCGGACGACGGCTGGTTTCCGTTCAGGTTGTGGGCGACCGGGATCTGCACGCCGCCCCGGATCGCGAGCTGGCGGTAGGTCCACCAGACCACGGGCGAGACGAACAGCTCCCAGCCCCCCGTGTTCGCGAGCGCCGCGCCATCGAGGTCATCGCGCGCCGATCGCTCCCAGTTGAGCTCGACCATCAGCACCGTATCGGGTTTGTCGTAAGCGGTGAGGATCGGGCGGACGCCGCCGACGACATTGAGGAACTGCCGGTCGCCCTTTTCGAGGCCGCCGCCGCCTTGCGTATTGGCCCGGTAGACGCCGCTCGCGAACCAGTACCAGCGGCGCGATTCATAGCCCGTGGCGATTCCGCCGATGACATCGGTCGAGCCGGTGCCGAGCCGCGGCGAACGATCGTCGTCGCCGGTCGGGAGCTTGACCTTGAGGAGCGCCGACGCCTTGTACTGCGCCCCCGGCAGATCGAGGCCCCAGAACTGGTATTTGGTATCGAGGGTGATGTCGCCGATCCCGTTGGCGTCGCCGCCATCGTCGTGCTCGCGCTTGGTGTAGGGGACCTCGATCCCGACCTCCCAGTCGGCGGTGAGCCCGTACTCGGCCTCGACCGAGACCTGGTACTCGGTCTCGTGCTCGCTGGTGCCGGTGGCCTCCTCGGTGTGCAGCCCGAGCGTAAGCTCGGTTCCGCCCTTGAAGATCGTCTCCGGCGCGGGGCTGAACAGGGGGCCGTGCGCCCGAGCCGGCGCCCCGAGCGCCGCCGTTGCGGCAAGGCCGATGACGGTGGACAGGAGAAGCTTTTTCATCGCGATCGTTCATCCTTTCGATGCATATCGAGGTCTTCTTCCGTGTCGGTCAACGAGCCCAGGATCGAGCAGGCGCGAAGCGCGCCGCGTCCCGGGCAGGCCGCGATCAGCTCCTCGAGCGCATCGCGAATCCGCTCGAGCCGCGCGATCTTGCGGTTGACCTCGTCGCGCTTGACGGTCGCGCGGACGCGCACGTCGCGGCAATCGGCCTTGGGGTCGGTCCGCAGCGACAAGAGGTCCTCGATCTCGCGAAGCGAGAACCCGAGTTCCTGGGCCTGGCGGATGAACCGGATCCGATGGACGGTCTCCAACGGGTAGTCCCGGAAGCCGCCGCTTCCCGGTTTCGGCGGCTGTTCGATCAGCCCCTTGCGCTCGTAGAACCGGACGGTCTCGACGCCGACGCCGGCCTCGCGGGCCGCTTTGCCGATGGTCATGCGGTTCATTGCGATCACCTCGAAGAGCATTGTGGATTCCGTACCATGATACGGAGTCAAGGGCGGATTTCAGGGGTTTCTGACCGCGTTCGAAGCGTACCAGCATTGGCGTCTTCCGATGTTTCTTGGGCTCACCGATCAGCGGCCGCGCGGAGGATGCCTCCAGAGTCCAGATGCGTGGTCCCGAGTGCATTCCAGGGGATATATGGAGCGCCACTTCAGCGATGGTGTTGACGTGCAGCGGCATGAAGACAGGGATGCGCCCGGAGGTCGACACGGTCACGATCCACATCCCCATGCGCTTCGAGCGCCGAGGCGGCCGCAAGCTGATCATCGCCCCCGACGGGAGCACGCCGGCGCCGGCGGAGCCCGACCGAGACGAGACGATGATCGGGGCGCTCGTCAAGGCCTACCGCTGGCGCCGGCGGATCGAGAGCGGGAAGGCGAAGTCGGTTACCGAACTCGCCGCTCAGGAAGGAGTGACGGACGCCTACGCGTGCCGGATCCTGCCGCTCACCTGCCTCGCGCCGGACATTGTCGAGGCGATCCTCGATGGGCGGCAGACGAAAGGTCTGCGGCTAGCAGAGCTGCTCCGTGGCATTCTCCTGAACCGGGCCGAGCAGAGATCCTCGTACGCCAGGCTGTAGGTCCGCCACGTCACCCGGAATCGTCGCTGGCCGCCGCGCCGGAGCCGACTTGGCGACCGTGCCGCAGGTCGTTTCCACCCGCTCACAAGGTCTTGAACTCAGACGTGTCTCGTGATGTTGACGAGGGCGCACAGATAGTTCAAGAGTCGTTGTAGAATGGAGCTTTTGGAACTTTCGAAAGCGTTCGAGGCGCTATCCCATAAGACGCGCCTTGCCATCTTCCGCTTGTTAATCCCGGCTGGTCCGAACGGCCTGCCCGCAGGAGTTGTGGGTGAACGGCTCAGTCTGCCGGCGAACAGCCTGTCCTTCCATCTCGGCCGTCTCGTTAACGCTGGGCTCGTTCATGGCCGGCGGCAGGGACGGCATCACTACTATTCCATCGACTATGCGCGTCTCTCCGAACTCGTCGACTTTCTCGCCGATGAGTGCTGCGCCGCTGCGCCCGATGGCTGTTTGCCCGACTGTCCAAGTCTTTCCTCGACATCTGGACGGAGACGCCGACCCAAGCGAAGTGGGCTCCAACGAACGACACCGAACAGGAAATGATAATGCGTATTCACAATCTCGCACCAAGCGACTGGCTGAAGGCGATCGGAGTTGGCATCGGAACCGCTGTCCTGCTGTCCGCTGTGATGGTGCCTGCTCTGAAACTGGGAATCTCGCCGCTGCCCAAGCCGCTCGGGCTCGCCTTCGCGGAGACGATCCTCGGACGCCAACTCCCGCTACCCGTCGGGCTCGTGTTCCACGTCGCCTACGTGACGTTCTGGTCCGTCGCCTTCGTCGCGCTGTTCCGCGACAGCTTGAGCTTCCGCAATGCCCTGCTGCTCGGCCTCGGGCTCTGGATTCTCGTGCTCGTCGTGTTCTTTCCCGTTGTCGGCTGGGGCTTCCTCGGCCTCGCGGTGAGTCCGAAGCTCATCGTCGCCTCGCTCGTCCCCCACTTGCTGTTCGCCGTGTTCCTCTGGGGCCTTTGCCGGATCGCATTCAGGCAACGCCGCGCCGCGTCGCTACATGGCTGACCAAGCTGCTGGTGGAGGAGACAATGGTTGATCGGATTTCACGGCAGGAGCTCAAGGCCAGGATCGATCGCGGCGATACGTTCGTCCTCCTGGACACCTTGCCGGAGGCCGCCTACCGCAAAGGCCACCTGCCGGGCGCCATCAACATTCCGTCCGACGATATCATCGACGACGCGCCCAGGCGCATTCCGGATCGCGATGCCGAGATCGTCGTCTATTGTGCCAACGGCCCCTGCAAGCGCTCGCGACTCGCGGCCGACCGGCTCGAGGTCCTGGGCTACCACAGGGTTCGCGACTACCACGAGGGCAAGGCGGACTGGATCGACGCGGGCTTTCCGGTCGAAGCAGATTGATTTCGAGCTGTGGACGGCGCGGGTGGGACGGTGAATGCGGCAGCAATACGCGGCTGGCTGGAAACGCGCCAGATCGCCGTCTACCTCGTTGTGATCGGCCTCGGCATCGCCATCGGCTCGATTGTCCCCGAGGCGGCGGAGCCGTTCGAGCGCGCCATCACGCCTGTGCTGGCGGCGCTCATCTACACGACGTTTCTCCAGGTCCCACTCTCCGATCTCCGCGGCGCGATAGGGCACCGACGCTTTCTCGCGGCGCTCCTGGTGGCGAACTTCATCGCCGTGCCGCTCCTGGTCTGGGCGCTGTTTCAGATGGCGCCGTCCCGGCCGGCCGTTCAGCTCGGCGTGCTCCTCGTTCTGCTGACCCCGTGCATCGACTACGTCGTCGTGTTCACGCATATGGGGCGCGGGAACGCGCGGCTCGTGCTCGCCGCGACACCGATGCTCCTCATCGTTCAGATCCTCCTACTGCCGCTCTACCTCTGGCTGTTCCTGGGAACGGACACCGCGGAACCGCTGCGGCCCGGGCCGTTCGTCGAGGCCTTCCTTTGGCTGATCGCGACGCCCCTTGTCCTGGCATGGCTGACGGCGCTTTGGGCCGGGCGGCACGCTTCGGGCAAGCGGTTCACCGAGGCCATGGCCTGGGGACCGGTGTTGCTGATGGCGTTGACGCTGTTTCTGGTGATCGGCGCCGAGGTGCCCAGGATAGGGAATGCGCTGGGCGACGTGCTGGGCGTCGTGCCGGTCTACATCGCCTATGTCGTTGCGGCGCCGGTCGTTGGATGGGCGATCGCCCACCTCTTCCGCCTGGACGCCGAGGCCGGCCGTGCGCTGGTATTCAGCGCGAGCACGCGCAATTCGCTGGTCGTGCTGCCGCTGGCGCTCGCCGCGCCCTTCGACGGCGGCCTTGTCGCCGCGGTTGTTGTCACGCAGACGCTCGTCGAGCTCCTCGCGGAACTCGCCTATATTCGGATCGTGCCGAGGCTGTGGACCGCTCGAACAAAGAGCCGAAGTCCGACCTTCTGATCGCCGGGTTCACCGGCGCCGGTCTGTTGCAGATGCTGCGCCAAGCCTACGACCTCGGTCTCGCGCCGAGCCGGGATACCGCGGTCTTCGCTGCCGGTTCCGACGTGCTCGAGCCCGAATTCTGGAAGACCATGGGCAAGGATGGCGTTTACACCATCGGCAACCCGGCCGGTCTGTCGGGCAAGCCGGACACGCCGCTGTCGCGCACCTTCGGCGCCGCCTATAAGAAGATGACCGGTCGGCCGGCCAACGCCGTGTCCATGGAAGGCTATGACGGCGTCATGGTGATCGCCGAGGCGCTCCGCAAGCTGCGTTGGGAAGGCACGCGCGGTACCATCTACTTCCCGCAGAAGAAGGAGCCGGCCTGGGCCTTCCAGCAGTGGCCGGAAGTACCGATCTTCGTGATCCAGTACGACGAGCCCAATCAACCGCCCGAAAACGCGCAGATCCTTTGGCCGCGCAACTTGGCGACCACCGACAAGCTTCTGCTCAAGCCCTGACGGGTTCCGGTCGTTGGGATTGGGGGAGGGGCGGCGAAATCCGTCCCTCCTTTGCTTCGCGGTTCGACGATCCGCGGCGAAGGGCGGATCACGAAGTCGACATGACCGAGACGCCCGATTGAACCGTCTTTCTCGTTTCGCTGTAGAGCGAGGCGATGAACAGCGAGAACAGCTCGGACTGCGACGAGATTCCGAGCTTCGTATAGATGTTCTTGCGATGGATCTTGACCGTTCCCGGCGCGATCTTGAGCTGCCGGGAAATCGACTCCGAGGAATGTCCGCGCAGGACCATGCCGACAACCTCGCATTCGCGCGGCGTCAGGATCGATCGCCCGAAATTCTGGAAGGCGTTGTCCACATGGGTCTCGAGCGCTGCCATCCCCGGGTACCAGCGCTGGCCGGCCCAGCCGCGCTCCAGGCTTTGCCAGTGGCGGCGCGCGATGCTGCGTACCACCGGGTCGACGACCCGCAGGCGCGTCATCTCCTTCTCCGAGAAGGCGGCGCTGGTCTTCGTTCGCATCAGCGAAATCACAACTCGGATATTGCCGGGGACGGCGAGGACGAAACCTATCTCCTCCTTCAGCCCCGTGCGCACGTAATAGGAGCGGAAATATTCGCTTTGGTAGAAGCGGTCGGGCGCCAACTCGCGCATCCGGTATAGCCCGGGCCTCATGGTCTTCCGGCTGGCGTGGAAGAACGGATCGAGCAGATAGGGTCCGGCCTGATAGATGGTGACGAAAACCTCGCGCTGATCGGGCGGAAAGTTATCGTAGAGGTCGAGCGGCCGGTCGGTGCCGCGATAGGCGAAGATGACCGAGTAGTCGAAGGCCACGACCTCGGAGAGCGCGGCGATCAGCCGGTCCGGAAATTCCGTGGAATCAATGCCGTCCATGGCCGCCGCGAGCGCGCAGTGCCATCTCGGCAGGGCCGCCGAGGGGAACGATGCCTTCAGAAGCCTGACGCCCGCCTGACGCGGTTTTTCGACCATTGCAGCCTATCCCTCCCTGATCGATATTTTAAAAGTAATATGTCTTTGGAGATATATACAACATTCGCCAAATCGCCAATTCTACCCCCGGGTAGGGGTAGTTTATAAGCTTTTCTCGGATTCAAGGGAGATGGGCCCTTTGCCGTCAGGGTCATTACCGAAAATCGGGGAGGGAGCAACCGATATCCGGACAAAGGATACGGCGGCTCCCGACGTCAAATTCGAGGCCGTCACCAAGCGCTATGGCGCCGTTCTCGCCGTCGACGCCATCGATCTGGAGGTCTCGCGCGGGGCGTTCATGTCATTGCTGGGGCCGTCGGGCTGCGGCAAGACGACGTCGCTGCGGCTGATCGCGGGGTTCGATCAGCCGACGTCGGGCGATATTCACATCGCCGGACGGCAGGTCAGCCATGTGCCCTCCTACCAGCGCCCCGTCAACATGGTATTCCAGCACTATGCCCTGTTTCCCCACCTGAACGTCGCCGACAACACGGCCTATGGCCTGCGTCAATTGCGGCCGCGCCCGAGCAAGGCCGAGATCCGCCGCCGGGTCGACGAAACCCTCGAAATGGTCCGCCTGCCGGGATATCAGAAGCGCCGCGTCTGGGAGCTCTCGGGGGGGCAGCAGCAAAGGGTCGCCCTGGCGCGCGCGTTGATCAACCGGCCCACGGTTCTCCTGCTCGACGAGCCGCTCGCGGCGCTCGACCGCAAGCTGCGCCGGGAAATGCAGATCGAGCTCCAGACCCTGCAACGCGAAGTCGGCATCACCTTCATCCTCGTCACCCATGACCAGGAGGAGGCGCTTTCCATGAGCGACCGAGTGAGTCTGATGCGCGACGGACGGATCGTCCAGACCGGCAGCCCGCAGGATCTCTACGACGCGCCGATCGATCGCTATGTCGCGGATTTCGTCGGTAAGTCGAACTTCTTCGAAGGCACCCTCGCCGGTATCGACGGGGGCGACATCGTCGTTCGCCTCGACTGCGGCCTCGCGATGCGGGGCCGACGCCCCTGCGGCGCCGCCTCGCCGACGCGCGAGACCCGACTGGTCATTGCCGTGCGCCCTGAATTGATCCGGATCATGCCCCGATGCGAGGCTCCGGGCGTCGTCGACCCGGCGGCTTCGGATTTTCACATCGGGGCACGGGTCAAAAACCGCATCTTCCTCGGCGAACACACCGAATACCTCGTCACGACGGACGCCCTGGGAGATGTGCTGGTGTTGTCGCCCAAGCGCAGCGAGGCGGCGAGCGGCGGGTTTTCGCCGGGCGATGAAGTGACGATCGAATGGCAAGGGGATACCGCCCTGGCCCTAGATGACGACTAGGACCGGCGCGGGAACCGCCGCGACATGAATTGCCGCGAGCGGAAAGGCAACTCAAGGCTCCGCAACGAAGCGCGAGACAACATAGGGAGGACGAGACATGACGAGGAAGCATTACGAGAACGCCCCGATCAGCCGGGAGAAGTTCATGGGCGAGCTTCGCCGCTACAAGAACGGCTCGGTCACGCGACGCCACTTCCTGGGCGTCACCGGCCTGGGGATGGCGATGGCCGTTATGGGTGGAACCTTGCTCGGGTCGCGCAAGGCCAAGGCTTTCAGCAATCTCGGTGACCGGCTGGTGTTCTCGACCTGGCCGAACTATTTCAATCCCAAGAACTTGGAAGCCTTCACCGAGCTGACCGGCGTCTACGTTCAGGTCAACGTGTTTGGCTCCAACGAGGAAATGCTGGCCAAGCTCCAGGCCGGCGGCACCGGCTGGGATGTATTCGTGCCCACGAACTACACCATCTCCACCTATCAGAAACTCGGCCTGATCGAGGCGCTGGATCTTGATCGGATTCCCAACTTCGACGAAAGCACGCATGACACCCGGTTCACGGGCGAGGGCAAGATCGACGGCACGATCTATGCGGTGCCGAAGAACTGGGGCACCACCGGCTACGTCATCAACACCGAGCATGTCGACGCCGGCATGAGCACCTGGAAGGAATTCTGGGACGATACGATGACCAAGTACTCGGGACGCACCATCGTCCATGACTACCAACTCACCACCATCGGCAATGCGCTGAAGTACTTTGGATTTTCCTTCAACTCCATCGATCCGGGCGAGCTTGCCAAGGCCGAGGAGCTGTTGATCCGGGCAAAGCCCCATATCTTCGCCATCACGAGCGACTACCAGCCGCCACTGCGCAACGGCGACGCCTGGCTGTCGATCTGCTGGACGGGCGATGCGTCCCAGTTGCACCGCGACAACGACAAGATGCGCTACGTGATCGGCAAGGAAGGCGGCGAGATCTGGACCGACTTCTACGCCATTCCGCGCGATGCGCCCCACCGCGACGCGGCCTATGCCTTCGTCAACTTCATGCAGGACCCTTGGGTGAACGCGCGCGAGGTTTTCGCGCATGGCTATCCGGCGACTGACGCGCGTACCAGCGCCTTGTTGCCGGACAAGATCCTCAACGACCCGATCCTCTACCCGGCGGCGGAGCTGCTGAATGCACTCGAGTTCGGCGCGGCGGCGACGCTCACCGATCCTCTGCGCGCCGAGGTGTTGGCCCGCTTCAAGGCGGCCTGACCGGGGCGCGGGCGAGGCTCCGGCTCACGGGACCGCGACGGCGGCGATGAAACGGCAGGGTCAAGCCGGCGGAACGAACCATCGGGTAACGGCGCTTCTGCTGTTGCCGGCAACGATCTGGCTCGTTCTGCTGCTTGTCCTGCCGTTGATCGTCGTCGTCGTTTACAGCTTCGGCGCCCGCGCCCCGGCGGGCGGCTACGAGCCGGCGTTTACCCTCGCTCAATACGCCAATCTCGGGTCGCGCCTGAAGGCGTTCACCAACACCTTGTTCCTGGCGCCGATGGGAACGCTCCTGTCGCTCGTCATCGCCTATCCGCTGGCGTATTTCCTGGCGCTCAAGGCCAGCCGGCGGCTCAAGCTCTTTCTTCTGATTCTGGTCATCGTTCCGTTTTGGACCAGCCTTTTGATCCGCACCTATGCCTGGATCTTCATTCTCGGCGGGCGCGGCCTTCCGGCGCTGCTGGCGAGTATCGGCATCGACGACGTGCGTCTTATCTATACGCCTTTCGCCGTGCTGATCGGGATCGTCTACGGCTATCTCCCGCTGATGCTGTTTCCGGTCTTCGTCAGCCTGGAGAAGCTGGATACGCGCCTTCTGGAAGCTTCGGCCGATCTCGGCGGCACGCCGTTCCGCAGCTTTCTCCAGGTGACCATCCCGATGTCGCTTCCCGGGATCGCGACCGGCTGCATGCTGGTGTTCATCCTCTTGATGGGCGAGTTCCTGATCCCGGCGCTGCTTGGTGGCGGCAAGGTGTATTTCCTGGGCAACGTGCTGGTCGATCTGTTCCTGCAATCGCGCAACTGGCCGTTCGGCTCGGCGGTGGCGGTCACCATGGTGGCGGTCATGCTGGTCACGGTGACGCTTTATCTGCGCTTTACGCTGCGCAACCGCTTTTCCCGCGACTCCTCGATCATGTAGGTAGATCCCGTGCGACTTTACGCCATCGCCGTCTATGTTTTTCTTTACGCGCCGATCGCGATCATCGTGCTGTTCAGCTTCAACGCCGGGCGCCATGCCAGCGAGTTTCGGGGATTCTCCGTTCAGTGGTATTTCAAGGCGCTCGCCAATCCGTTCGTCACCGACGCCCTGATGGCAAGCCTGACAATCGCGACGACGGTGGCGGTGCTGTCGAGCGTTTTCGGCACCGCCGCGGCGCTCGCGCTGCACCGGATCAAGGGGCTGGTACGCACCCTGTTCGACAGCCTGATCTATGTCGCGATCATGGTCCCCGGGGTGGTGCTCGGCATTTCGACGCTGATCGCGCTGGTGACCTTGTTCGACGCGGTAAACCCCTTGATCGCGGCGGCCTGGCCGGAAGGCGCCGGACAGGTGCCCAAGCTCACGCTCGGCTACGGCTCGGTGATCGCCGCCCATACCCTGTTCACGATGTCGCTGGTCGTCGTCATCGTGCGCGCGCGCATTACGGGCATGGACGCCAGCTTGATCGAGGCTTCGGCCGATCTTTACGCCACGCCCTGGGGAACGTTCCGGCAGGTTACCTTTCCCCTGATCTTTCCCGCGATCCTGGCGGGGTTCCTGCTAAGCTTCACGCTCAGCTTCGACGACTTCATCATCGCCTTCTTCGTCGCCGGACCGAACACGACCCTGCCGATCTACATATTTTCCTAGATCCGGCGCGGCGTGACTCCGGAGGTCAACGTTATCGGCACGATGGTTCTCGTGATCTCGCTCATTCTTCTGTTCACCGCCCAGTTCCTTCTCCAGAAGAAGGCCCGATCCGACGCCGCGCGATGACCTGACCTTGTATCTTCCGAATTGCTGATAGTGGTGATCCATTGAGATCAATGCTGGCCCGGGTTCGGGTCGGCATTGCGCCCAGCATCCTGTACTCGGCGGGAGAGTATCCGGAACGCGGCAGGGCCAACAGCATTTCGAGGTGCTCAAGCAAATGGGGGCCATCTATTTCGAAGGCTGGCGAGCGGCGGGTTTTCGCCGGGCGCGAGCGCCTTGGCGACGTCGCCCGGGGCGTCGGGCGAGGAGGCGAAAAGAGCCGCCGCGAGACCGGCGGCAAGAACGATGAAACCACGCCCCGCATGGCCGATCCGGGGGAAAGCGAGCGCCATATAGGCGATCGACGCCAGACCCGCCGCGATCGCCAAAAAGGGAAGCCCGAGGACCTCCCCGCCGAGCGTGCCCGCCATGACCGCCGCGAGCGCCGCGGTCATGGCACGGTCGGAAAAGGACGAAGTTCGTTCCAACTCTTCGGGTCGCGTCCTTGCGGGCGAGGCCTTCCGGTTCGGGGCCGAGATCCCGGCGCCGCATGTTCCAGGCGGTTGGCCGTTATGACTTGGTCGACCAGGCGATGTCCACCTCCCTCATCTCCTTCCGCTCGAAGAGCATGAACAACAAGGGCGGCGAATACCGCGCCGAGGAGCCGGCGTGGCGGCTGCTGGAGGTCGATCACTACGTCGCCGGCCACTTCCGCCGAGGAACTCGCCAGTGGTGCTCAACCGCGGCGCCACACTATCTCCACCAGGCCCGCGGTCGAGACCAGGACGCAGCCGGCGAGCTCGGCGGCGCCGAAGGGCTCGCCCGAAAGCAGCGCCGCCGAAACCGCACCCACCGTGATCTCGGTCATGAACAGGAGCCCGACCAGCCCCGGGCTCAGCCGCCTGGCGCCCCACAGCACCAGGAAGGTCGAGGGCAGGCCGAAGCTGAGAACCTCGCGATCATCGGCATGGTCGGCGCGTCTACGCTGTGGCGCAACGGGATCGCGCTCGCCGATCTGCGGATCGGGGAAAAGACAGACGACGACGCGTCCTTGGCGTAAACGTTGGGACGTCGGCGTTCAACCGACGTCGGATCATGGGGCGAAGACGGCCACCCGCGTGATTGGGCGATGCGCGCGCAGGGCATTAAGCGAGCCCCGCTATGTAAGAAAAACGACAAAGAGATAGGCGCAGTAGCTCGCCAGCAGCAGCGCGCCCCGGCCGCGCCCGATGCGCGACCCGGCGAGCGCAAAGAGCAACAGAACCGCGGTGGACGCCACCATGACGAGGTTGTCGAACCTTGCGATATGCGGTGGAACGACGGTCGGGGAGATGAGCCCCGTCAGGCCCGCCACGCCCAGGATATTGTAGAGGCTCGACCCCAGGACATTGCCGAGCGCGACGTCGCCGTGTTTGCGCAGCGCGGCGACCGCCGATGTCGCCAATTCCGGCAGGGAGGTTCCGATCGCAACGACCGTGAGCCCGATCGCCGTTTCGCTTATTCCCGCGACGCGGGCGATGCCGATGGCCCCGTCGACCAGCAGGCTGCCGCCGGCGATCAGGATTAACAGCCCGCCAACGGTCAACAGGATCGGGACCGATACGCCCCGCGTCCTCGACGGCTTCGACGGCGGCCGCGCCGCGTCTCGCGTCCGGGCGGGCCGCCCATGCCCTTCCTCATGGGCCCCAGCCTTTTCGGAAGCCGTTGCGCGCTGCGGTCGGGTCTTCGTCGTCTCCCGGCGGTAGGCGCAGAAGAGATAGGCGAGCAGGCCGGTCACCAACCCGGCGCCGACCGCCCTGTCGAGCGGTAAATAGGCCCCGATGGCGGTGAATAAAACGGCGGCGAGAAAAACGAGCGTACCGTCACGGACGAATGCTTCCGGATTGACGGCGATCGGGGCGACGGTCGCCGAAACGCCGAGAACCAGAAGGACATTCGAGATATTGGAGCCCACGATGTTGCCGACGGCGATACCGGGGGAGCCGGCCATGGCCGCCTCCACGCTTGTTACGAGTTCAGGTGTCGAGGTGCCGAATCCAACCAACACCAGTCCGATCAATAGAGGCGACATCCCGAAGTGCCCGGCGATTGCGACGGCGCCTTTCACCAGGGATTCGGCGCCGACGACGAGCAACGCGAACCCGACGGCGAGCATCAAGTAATATGACATTTCGGCGGTTTTCCAATGGTGACGCCCCCGTCGCTCGAATGCAGTCGTCGGCTTTCCGCGCGACGGCGGTCATGGCACGTCGATGTCGCGGAATTCCTTGCGCACCCTCGCTTTTATCATCTCGGCGAGCTCCATGTACTGACCGCCTCGCGCGCTGGTTTTGCGCCAAGCGATCCCGATGGATCGCTGCAATGCTTTTCCCGACATTTGCAGCGTTCGCAGACCCTTGTCGCGCGAGAGAACGGTTTTTACGTAGAGACCGGGAAAGAAGGAGACTCCCAGGCCGGTCGCGACCATTTCGCGCAGCATGTCGAGGCTCGTTCCCTCGTAATCGAGTCTGACCCTGGCGCCGCAGGCCTCGCAAAGCGTCACGACGACCGTATGAAGCTGATAACCGGACCCGAGCGCCAGCACGTCCTGACCGGCGAGATCGCCGCGGCGGATGCGCTTTCGGGTGGCGAAGGGATGATTCCTGGGCACGGTCAGATATAGCGGCTCTCGGAACAACAGCACCGTGCGCAAGTTGTCGAACGCCAGGGGGAACGGCGCTATGACGAGATCGTAATGCCCCTCGCCGAGCGAAACAGGCAGGTTCTGCGGCAAGTCCTCGCGAACATAGAGCTTCAGATCCGGGTAGTGCTTGCGCAGGTCGGGCAGAATGCTCGGCAAGAGATAGGGACCGATCGTCGGCGGTAAGCCGATACGCACGACACCGCCGAGCGTGTCCCTGCCGCCGGCCGCCATCTCGCGGATATCGGCGGCGTCCCGAAGCATACGCCGCGCGATCGTTACGATTTTCTCTCCCGTCTCGGTCATGATGACCGATGCGCGGCTCCGCTCCACCAGTTGCGCGTCGAGGCGCTCCTCGAGCGCCTTGAGCTGTCCGCTCAGGGTCGGCTGGCTCACGTTCACCTTCGTGGCGGCCTTGTGGAAGTGTCGCATGTCGGCGATGGCCACCAGATATTCGAGCTGTCGAAGCGTTGGCAAAACGATCCTTCCACGGCGGTCGATGCGCGAGCGTCGTAGAAATTTATATTGGAAATACAATCAAGACCAGCAAGTTGATAGAAAAATTCTATCAAAAACGACTCCTAAAACGATTGGTTTCGGGCGCCGCCCGTCTCCATCTCAAGGCCGGACGGGCGTTGCTCGAAGGGGCGCCGTGCCCCATCGATTAGGGACGCGCCGCGTCGATCGTCGGCCGAGGTTCCCGCCTTATCTCACGTGCTCCATGGGGCAACAGAGGGAGTGTCTCGATGCACAGGTTCAAGAACATTCTGGCGGTGTATGGGGACCATGTCGGCGCCGACGACGTGCTGAGCCGGGCGGTCGCCCTGGCGCGGGCGAACGGCGCTCGATTGACGCTGGTCGACGCGCTGCCGGAGCAATACGCCACCGACGCGGAATTCGCGGAGCGTCGGAAAAGACTTGGTCGACTCGTGCCGTCGATCGAAGCGGAAGGCGTCGAGGAGATTGCCGTCGAGGTCTTCGTCGGCACCCCCTTTCTCAAGATCATCAAGCGGGTTCTGAGCGCGGATCACGATCTAGTGGTCGCGAGCGCGGACGATGGCGCGTCCTTGCGTCGTCTCTATTTCGGCAGCACCGCGACCCATCTGATGCGCAAGTGCCCGTGTCCTGTCTGGATCATCAAGCCGAACCAGCCGCATCGCTACGCCAACATTCTTGCCTGCATCGACCCTAAAACGAACGAGGGATCGGGCAACAAGCTGGACGAGAAGATCCTGGACTTGGCGACCTCCCTGGCCGAGACCAATGCCGCGAGGCTGCATATCGTCCACGCTTGGGAGGTCGAGGGAAAGGATCGCGATACTGTCAGGTCGGAGGTTCACGACGCCGTTCTCAAGTCGATCCTGGCAAAGCACGAAGCCCTTCATCGGGCCCGGGTCGACCAATTGCTCGCGGGATATTCGCTGGCCGCGATCGAGCACCACGTCCACATGCCGCGCGCGACGCCGCAGCGGGCGATTCTCGAGCTCGTCGAAACGCACGACATCGATCTGATCGTCATGGGAACCGTGAGCCGCACGGGCATCGCCGGTCTACTCATCGGCAACGCGGCGGAATCGATTCTGAGCGTCGTCCATTGCGGCGTGTTTACCGTCAAGCCGAGGGGCTTCGTCACGCCGGTCGTTCTGGACCCGGCGGTGGAGAATTCATGATCGGGGAAGGGGCCGGTCGTTCGGCCGGTTCCGCTTGACAACCATGGGACGAGCCGACATCGGCTAGATTGCCGGAGATCCAGACTTGTTCAGTCCACTGAAACGATCATGTGCCCTGGGGCGCCGTGCGCGGACGTTCTTTCGCCATCCCGCGGCGGGCGGAATCGTGTTGATCATGGCCGCGGCCCTGGCGTTGCTTTTGGATAATTCCGCGCTGTCGTGGCTCTATGACGGTCTTCTTCAGATACCCGTCGTGATCCAGGTCGGAGCGCTTGAGTTGAACAAGCCGCTGCTGCTTTGGATCAACGACGGTCTGATGGCGGTTTTCTTCTTTCTGATTGGTCTGGAGATCAAGCGCGAGGTGGCGGAGGGACGCTTGTCGAACCTCCGTCAGGCCGGCTTGCCGGTGATCGCCGCCATCGGCGGCATGGCCGTTCCCGCCGTGATCTACCTTGCCCTCAATGCCGGGGATCCCCCGGCGATCAGGGGCTGGGCCATCCCCGCCGCGACCGACATCGCCTTCGCGCTTGGCGTTCTGGCGCTGTTGGGGCCGCGTGTGCCGGTGGCTTTGAAGGTCTTCCTGCTAGCCCTGGCGATTATTGACGACCTCGGAGCCATCGTCATTATCGCATTGTTCTACACGTCGGAACTGTCTCCGCCCGCGCTCGTCATCGCCGTCGTCGGCATCTTCGTTCTTGCCTATCTCAATGCGCGGAACGTAACCCGCATCGCACCCTATCTTATTATTGGTCTCTTCGTATGGGTCTCCGTGCTCAAGTCCGGGGTCCATGCGACGCTGGCGGGCGTGATCGTCGCCTTGTTCATTCCCTTGCGCGCCGGAACGGGAAACGACCGTTCGCTTCTGAAGGAGGTCGAGCATGGCCTGGAGCCATGGGTGGCGTTCGGGATTCTGCCCGTATTCGCCTTCGCCAATGCCGGGTTGGCGCTAAATGGGCTCGCGCTTTCGGATCTGTTCGCGGGCATCCCGCTCGGGATCGCAGTCGGGCTTTTCATCGGCAAGCAAGTCGGGATCATGGGCTTCGTGTGGGCGGGCGTCAGACTGGGCGTTGCGCGTCTCCCGGACGATGTCACGTGGCTACAAATCTATGGCGTTGCGCTCCTTGCCGGTATTGGCTTCACGATGAGTCTGTTCATCGGAACGCTGGCATTTTCCGATCCCGAACAAACCGCCGCCGTCCGAATTGGCGTCTTGGCGGGATCGCTATTGTCCGCGATCATTGGCACGCTCGTCTTGCGCCGTGCCTTGCCCACGAGGCGTTTTGCCGGGAAGGCATCTCCAATCGCCAAACTCAATTGAAGAAGCCAAGGAGAGGCCGAGATGGATGTGCCGCATGATCTGATCGTCGGCTACCGGCGCTTTCGGGAAGAAACCTTTGCTCGCCAAGCTAGGCGTTATCGCGCGCTAGCCCAAGCACAGAACTCTCGCACGATGGTGATCGGTTGTGCCGATAGCCGCGTCGATCCCGCCACCATCTTTTCCGCCGCACCCGGCGAGCTATTCATAGTTCGCAACATCGCCGCCTTGGTGCCGCCTTTCGAGGAGACATGTTCCTATCACGGCACATCCGCGGCAATAGAGTTTGCCGTGACGTCTCTGAACGTAGAGAACATTCTCGTCCTTGGGCATGGCATGTGCGGCGGTATCGCCGCGGCACTGGAGGCGGCAGAGCAGCGAGCGGTCGGGCGTTTCATCAAGTCCTGGGTCGAATTGATCGCTGAGTCGCGCGATGAATTGCTCGACTTGGAGCACATTGAGCCCGAGGCTCGGCAGAAAGCGCTGGAACGGATCGCTATCCAGGTATCCCTGTCTAACCTTACGACCTTTCCCTTTATCAGCGATGCCATGGAAGACGGCCGCCTGGCGCTTCATGGGGCATGGTTCTCGATCGCCGATGCCGAGTTGCGATGGCTTGATCGGGATACGGGTGTCTTTGAACAAATCGATCTCGGCAATCCCTGATCTGATGGGGGCGGCGGCCCCCCCCGTGCGATCAATACGCGCAAGTTCCATGAAGAGGGGCTTGAGCAGGACTTCAACTCTCTCGACGCTCACCGCTGACCTTGTATCTTCCGAATTGCTGATAGTGGTGATCCATTGAGATCAATGCTGGCCCGGGTTCGGGTTGGCATTGCCGGCGTAAGCGGGCCATCCCCCGCGGGGAGCTGCCCCTGGCGCGCGGCATCGCTGAGGTGCCCAGCCTACGCATCTCGTGTCGCGCCATTTCCGAAGCCGGCCCTCAAGGACCACCCGCCGGGATAACCTCCTTGACGATTAGGGGCGCAACAAGTAGTTTAACATATGTTGCAACTATCGCTTCGGAGAACCTCATGGCCAACACGCTCACGCTCCGCAAGATCGGTAATTCTTATGGCGTGATCCTGGGTCGCGACCTCGTGGACAGGCTCGGGCTCGAAGAAGGCGACACCCTCTTCGTCGTCCGAACGGGCCATGGCATCGAGCTCACGCCCTTTGACCCCGAGTTCGCCGAGGCCGTGGAAGCCGGACGCGATTACATGCATCGCCACCGCAACGCTATGCGTGAGCTCGCCAAGTGAGCGAGCCCCGCTGGCTGACGCCGGCGGTCGCTTAGGCATTGCACACGGAAGCCGTGGTCCAATTCGGAGGCTCGCCCGGCCTCCGGGACGAGGGACTGCTCGAGAGTACCCTTGCAAGGCCTCGCCAGCTTCTTGCCTACGGTAACGCTCCTGATCTCTTCGCCCTCGCTGCGGCCTATGCCACCGGCATCCTCCGCAACCACCCATTCGTCGACGGCAACAAGCGCGCTGCCGTCTTGGCTGTGGCGGTCTTCCTGCACCTGAACGGTCGGCGCTTCGACCCGGAAGAGGTGGATGAAGTGCGTACGATTCGCGCCGCCGCGGCGGGAGACATCGATGAGCCGGCGCTCGCCGCATGGATCAAGGCCCACAGCACGCTACGGGACACCGGCTGACCTGGCCGATGACCAGCGGCGTACCGAGCACGCGCGGCGAGCTTCGTCGCCGCATCGCGCTTGCTCCGCTTCAATCTCTTCGCTGCTTGGGCCATCGCTTCCTCCTTTTGCTTCACAATGGCACGGGAAGAAGCTTAAGAGGACAGATTGAGCGGCGTGATGAGGTTGAACAACGCGACGAACACCAGAGAGCAGGTCATCAGGATTCTTAGGCGCTTAGAGCAGTGTCACGGTTCTTGATGAACACGTACTCGTTGCAACCGTGCCCGTCGCCGCAGGTTCTCAAGATGTCGAGCGTGAATCCGCAGTGCTTGAGGAAATCGAAAACTTGGTCCGGCTTCGCCACCTCGAACGGATAGCCGCCAACCCAATCGACAAGATTGTGCCAGATCGACATGCCGCGCTCGGCGCGAAGCTTCCGCCAGTCCTCGACGGGCAACGGATTCCGGAGCCTGACAAGGCGGATCAATGCCGACCGGATCTCGAAGAAGGCGCCGACCGAAAGCACGATCAAAAAACGCACGAAGCGAGGAGCCCTAACATAGGTCTTCTTGACGGCCCGCCATCGGTGGCTCGCCCCACCCTGGTCGGTATAGATGGCGATCGCTAGCTTTCCGCCCGGCTTAACCGCTCGAGCCGCATAATCCATCGCTGTCCACATCGCGTCGGTATGATGGAGCACACCCCAGCTGTAGACGATATCGAACCGCCCGAGCGATCGCATGTAGTCGTGATCGAGCACAGACCCTCGCTCGATCGACCACCCCTCTCCCGACGGCGCAACCGGACACATATCTCCTTCGCCGCGATCACCGAGTCGGAATCAAAGTCGAACGCCCGCACACGCGCGCCAAGATGGCAGGCGGCGAGACTAGAAAGACCACTTCCGCACCCGATGTCGAGGAAGGTTTTCCCCACGAGCGCGCTCTCGCCGAGGAGCGTCTGCAGGGCTGAAACGGCCGCTACGATGCGCGCCTCGTCGACCGAGTGAACGAAATCGCGCTAGTTCCGACCAAAGGCGAAGCGGTCGGTGGCGCGGTCGGCCGACACAGCGTCGGGGGAGGTCGATGGATCAGCAATTGCGCGCCCTTATGTCCACGAGGCGGCGCGCGGCGACGGCATCGGTGCCATGGAGCACATCGAACGCCGCGCCCAGCACGACCGGGAGGGGCAGCAGCCACCACTCGGACCGCAGTAGCAATTCGCGCATTTCCTCGTCGAACCGGCGCTTCGCGATCCGCGCCGGCATCCCGACCAGAATCGAGAGCGGTGGATAATCGCCACGAGCGACGACACTGCCCGCGCCGACCACGCAGCCGGTTCCAATTCTCGCGCCCGATAGCACCATCGCCCGTTTGCCGATCCATACGTCGTTGCCAATCTCGATGTCTTCGCCGCGGAATTCGGCGAACCGGCGGCAAGCGCCGTCACGGTAAAGTTCGAGCGGAAAATGTGTCAAGTGCCGGGTTTCATGGTTCTCGGATACAAGGCCCACGTCGGGTGCGATCGAGCAGAACGCTCCAATGACGATACGCCCAGCGCCGCGCGCGACGACGCCTGGGCCAAGCGTAGTACAGCGGCCGAGAGAGACGGACGGGCCGAGGTGGCAATTCGCCTCGACGACGCATCCTTCCGCGATCCGCGCATCGAGCGAAACATCGGCATGGGGAGAGACGGCGGCGCCCGGGAACCGGCGTCGGTAGGCGAGATAGCGCCGTAGCAGCCACAGGGCTTCGGGCACAAGGGCGCGTAGAATCGCCTTGCGGTTTACTCTGTTCATCCGGGTGAGGTAGGCACTCAACTCATCACTCATCGAACCCCCATGTTGCAAAAAGATCCCTGTCGAGAAGCTCGCAAAGTCCCGCAACATCGTGCTTAAGCGCGCTTCGGATCAGGCTTGCGGCTTCCTTCGGGAGTTCGGGGAGCGGCCTTTCGACGCGATTGACATGCGCGAGCGCCCCCATCACGGTCCGGCGGACCGGCTGCGGGATCACGCGCTTCAAAGGCTCCTTCCAGGACATCCGCTCGTGCAGCACGCGTCGGACATATTCCGAACGAACCGTTCCCGCTCTGTTATAAGCCTTGTTCTCGGGGCGGTAGCTATCGTCGATCTCTAAGTAGAGACAAAGTTCGGCATAGAGGGGCATTCCGGAAGCGAAAAACTCCTCGAACAGAAATACGGCGACATTATCAGTGCCAAACGTATCGAGATAGCGCTTGACCTGAGGCAGATATCGCGCGCGCTCGATATATGTTCGATTATAGATCCAGGTCCGGCTTTCGGAACTGAAAAAGGGATCGCGCAGGCGTCGAGTCTCATCGCGCAGCGCGTCGAGAAACGAAGCGGATTCGTTCCCCTCGCGCACCTGATGGCCCCAGTTCGAGTACGCCATCGCCACCGGGTCGCGGAGCAGAATGATGATCTTTACGCTCCGGCCGAGGGCGGCGGCGATCTTGCCGGGCGCTTCGGGTGCCATGAGATAGCTTACCGACGCCTCGCCGACTCGCGGGTAGCCTTTCGCCGCCTCGAACAGGTTCAGATACGTCTTCCAATCACCTATGCCGCCGGCCTCGGGGACAAAGTAGGACGGCTCCTTGCGGTCGGGCATGAATACCTGAGGATGCCGCCTGAGATACTGATAGAGCGAGGTCGTTCCGCTCTTTGCCGCGCCGACGATCAGAAAGTTAGGTTTGATTGCCATTCCGTTGGCACCGAGTTTGAGCAACGACCGTCCACGTTCGGGGTTTCGAATGTCTCACGGCGTCGCCGCGCGCCCCACTTATTCCCCGCCGTCGGACGCCGCTATCACTGGCCCACGCGATCGGTTCAAGGGGAAGCGCGTGAGCTGATCGTGGAACGCGTCGGCGAGACGCCGCGCATTCTCGGCCGCTTCATCGTCCGTCACATCAACCCCGATATCACCGGTTTCAGCCCTGTAGGTGGTATCGAAGTAGGCGATGACCGCGCGTTCGATTTCGCGGTCGTTCGGTTCGAAGTTATCAAGATAATTCCCGATTCGCTCGGCTGTGTCGTCGTCGATGTTGAGGTGGAGGACGTTCGGGAACTCGTTGAAGAAGACGTTGCCCAACACGATTACGGGCTTGCCGAAAACGAAGGCCTCCCAGCCGGCGGTTCCCGTTACCGTGGCGACCGCCTTGGCCTTGCGGATGAGATCGAAGGTGCTCACCCTCGGATCGATCAAGCGAACGTTAAAGTGCTCCGCGACGTCGCGGTAGAAGCGCATCGGCCGCCGCCCGGGCATCGAGGTGTGCTCCTTAACATAGAGAACGAGCCCCGACGGCAGGTACTTGGCCAGGTTGGACACCAGAAGCCTCTGGTCCTCGTAGCGCAGGCCGTGCGTCAGGGTCGATATCTCAGGCGTGAAATGGAGCGGCAAATAGACGAAGGGTTGATCAAGATCGACGGCCTCGCGGCACCAGCGCGACCGGCGCAGGCCGAACGCCCGCGCCTCGCGCAGGAGAAAGTCCTTCAGGAAGGCATCGCCGAACGGCGCGCGAAAGCCAAGCCTTCGATCGAGCGGGCAGCCGAAGAGCACGGCCCAGTACTCTGGGTCGAAGCGCACGGCAACGCCTTGCCACAGCAGCCGGACAAACTTGGCGAGGTCGAACTCGGCGACCGAGTTCTTCTCCGAATAGCGGGGCCGGTTCGGCCTCTGTCGGAACGCGCGGAGCCACGCGCGCGCCTCGTCGACGGTTTCCGGGGCAACCGTATTCGAATCAAGGGTCAATGCCCGGTAGACCGAGCGCCAGCCGCGTAGGTGGCCGTTGCTCGCCTCGTCCATGAACTCGATGCGACCGCTTATGCACGCCGCCCGATGCTTGAGCGACGGAATACCGCGCGCAAGGCAGGCCGACTGCATGACGAGCCCGAACAGGGTGGTCAGGTTCCCCTTGTTCCAGGCGATGTCTTCGCGCTCGAGGATGTGCGCGGCGAAATCCATGTAGAGGAGCACATGGCGTAGCACCGTCGCGTGGTCACGGACATATCGAAAGTAGCGGTCGAAGTAGTAAAAGGTGACGATCGACGGAATGTTCCACCTCTTCTCGTGGGCGTGGATTCGCTCGCGCAGCGCGGCGAGGGACAGTTCTTCGGTCGCCCCGATGTTTTTCTTGAAAAAGGTGGGGAAAGAGTAATGCCGGTCTGGCGAGAAGCCATTCTGGCGGGCGAGAACCCGTTCCATCTCCTGGGTCAGCGTGACGCATGCGATGTCGAGCCCGAAGAGTTCGCGGAACCGTTTGGCGAGAGGGATATGCCCTTCAATTCCTAGCTGGAACAGAATGCTCTTCCGGCCCATGGCTTCCTTCCCGCCGCTCAATCGGTCGAGGATGGGGGCGCAAGGCGCTGTAGCAGGACTTGGCCGGTCCAGGCACCGTCGAGCAGCCAATGATCGGCGAGAACGGCCACTTGCTCGAATCCGGCGTTGAGAAAGGCCCGGATCGACGCGACGTTATGCTCATAACATCCGGCCGTGATCTTGTGCAGACCGAGCGGACCGAAGGCATAGCGGCAGATCGTCCGTAGACTGTCGGTTGCGAACCCGTGACCCCAGGCCGAGCGCTCGCCGATCAAAAGGCCGACCTCGGCTCGTTTGTGTCGATGACTGACTTGGGCGAGCTTCAGGTTGCCAATATGCCTTCCGTCGTCGTTGGTGACGATGCCGAGCAGCAACGTATCGTTGCTGTCGTTGCAGGCGGCAATGAAGCGTTCGAGCGATTGTGCGTCGTATGCGCGAAAGCGGACCTCGAGAAACCGCGTCACCACGGGATCGCGCAGCCAAGCTAGGTAGGGGGAGGTGGACTCGCGCGGGGATAGGCTGCGCAGGGTCACCTTTTCACCTCGCAACGGAGAGGATGGGATCACGGCTGGTCTCGCTTCGGAAATCTTACATGCCAGGGCTCAATCAAGAAGGCGCGCGCACGTTTCGGTTCCTGGTCTCGAGAAAGCGCTTGATCTTGACGATATTGTTGTCCGAGAAAACGAGCATCGTTCCAAGGCATACCCCGTCGGCTCCGGCCCTGAAAGCGGCGTCGACATGGTCGAGATTCCCCGCTCCGCCTTCGATCAAGACCGGAACGGATGCGATTTCCTTCACTCGGGCGAGCAGATCGAGATCGAGACCCTCCCGGGTCCCCTCGCGATCGACACGCATGACCCGGAGCTCCCCGGCTCCGCGCGAGAGCACTTCGCGCACCCAGTCGAACAAGCTGGGTGACGCCACGGCCTTGCTGGCAACGTGATCGTACATTGCCACGCCAGTCTCGATCTGCACAGCGTCGATCCCAATGACCACGGCCTGCGCGCCATAGATGCCGACCAACTCGTCCACCAGGTCGGGACGCGCCCACGCCGTCGTGGTGAGCATGACCTTGTCGGCGCCGCATCGCATCGCCCTTTTCGCACGTTCGGCGGTATTGATGCCGCCGCCGAAGGTCAACGGTGTCATGCAATTCTCCGCTACACGTTCCAGCGCGGCGAAGTCGGGTTCGGCTCCGACCCTCGAGGCGCTGATGTCCAGGAGAATGATTTCATCGATTCCCTGGGCACTATGAGCGCGCGCCGTCGTATGGGGAAGGCCGGCATCGCGTTGGCCGGCGTAGCGAACACCCTTCACTAGGCGGCCGTTGCACAGCAACAACGACGCAATCAGCCGTTGTCTCAGCATTGTTTCCTCTTACGGGTTCCAGTTGAGGAACGCTTCGATTAGGGCCATTCCCGCTCGCTGGCTCTTCTCGGGATGGAACTGAGTGGCAAACACCGTGTCGAATTGTACGGCGCAGACGAACTCTCGGCCATATGAACACACGCCGGCGACCGCTTGCACATCCGTCGTATAAAGCGCGTAGGAATGGGCGAAGAAGAACTCGCTTTCTTTCTTGACGGTGGCCATGAGGCCGCCGCCGGCCGGCACGACGCGATTCCACCCCATATGCGGGACGAGAAAACGGGCATCGGTTTGCCCTCTCATATGCGCGACCGTTCCCGATATCCAGCCCAGGCCGGCGTTCTCCCCGCCTTCGGTTAAGCGGTCCGCCAAGAGCTGCATTCCAAGGCAGATTCCCATCAACGGGCGGCCGCGGCGCCGGACCGCTTCATTCAATGCCTCGTCAAGAGATCGCGCCCGCAGGTTTATGAGCGCGGCATTCGACGCACCGACGCCGGGCAGTATGAGGCGGTCGAAGCGCGTGACCGTCTCGGGGTTCGAAACCAGTTCCGGGTCGGCTCCTGCTGCGTAGAAGACGTTGTACACCGACCGAATGTTGCCAGCCCCGTAATCGATGATGCCAATTCTCATCGTCCTGGCACCGGATCGGGGCCGTCAGCCAAGCTCGGGCTTCCAGTCGAGAATGTCGCTCGGCACCCGGTTCGCCATCGGGCAGTTGCCGCACGCGGGCATCTCGTGCGGTGTGACGACATGCGGCTTGAGCAGTTCCACGAACATCTCTTCGCTGATGCCGAGAATATCGAGGAACTGGTCGAGTGCCTTGGGCCGACGTCCATCGAACGCGGCGACGAAATCTGCCCCGGCCTCGCGGGACAGTCGACCGTTGCGGATATCAATCGAGCACAAGTGCGTCGTGCGCCCGAAGCCGCGCTTCAGATACTTTGCGTAGTCGCGGACGCCCTGAAGGAAGCACTCGATTTTTTCGTAACCGTACTGTGGTGGCACGCCTTCGACCTCGGCCTCTTCCCAGCACAGCTCGTTCTTTATGATCTCTACATGTTCCTTGACGTCCCACGGAATGTAGTAGCCGAGAAACACGGATCTGATATTGGCCTGACGCAAATCGCGCATTGGCGGGAATACATACGGCTTAAGATCACGAACCGTGACCTCGTAGTCCGATATGGTGTTGTCGAGCATGCCAAGCATGTCTTCGGCATTGATGCCAAGGTTGATCTTTCGGTTGAAACGAATCTCGTCGGCCTCTTCCTTCTCATCGTAGGAAAAGAACGACGAGTACTCGGCTCCGGGCTCGCCCCAGAAAAGCAGCGGCACCTCGAACTTGAGCGCGACCCACATCGGGTAGGAGAAGATGCCGGTATGGCAGTGCCAGCAGAAATCACCCCGTCGCCGCAAGGATTCGAACATAAGCTTGCGCACGACCTTCCAGTTTGGCGTGAAGCGGATCGCATCGACGCCGAGATGCCGGAAGGTGCGTTCCGCGTTGAGTTTGACTTGCTCGCGAAGGAAACCGTGGTCGAAGCACACGACCAGCGGCTTCAGATTCTTGACGCGCACCAAGTACCATAGCGTAAAGGTGGAATCCTTCCCCCCCGAGAAGGGGACGATGCAGTCATAGTCGTACTTGCCACGATATTGCTCGATCAGGCTGTCGAGTTCGCGCGCCCGCGCGTTCCAGTCTATTTTCTCTTTCTTGTAGGAAATCTGCTGGCATACCGAACACACGCCGTTTTCGTCGAAGCTCAACGATTCAGCGGTCTCCGGCATAAGGCAGTTCGTACAGTAACGCATTGAACGCTCTCGGGCTGTCGGTGCGATGACGATGCGCGATATTGTCGCTTGAAATCGATCCCTGTCTTTTGAAGAGCTTATACGTCGCCGACGATGGGCAATGCTGGATCGATGTGGCCCCCGATTACCAAATGGCCGGCGGAAACACAAGGCGGGAGTTCGCGGCTCCATCGCCGCGGGTGGACCGGGCTGAGCCGAGCGTCTCGACAATGCGGCCAGCCTTTATGATATGGACATGGTCCGCCACCTCAAGCCACGCCGGTTGGTGGGTGATCACGAGAATCAGCCGGCCTTCGGCGACCGAGCGGAGGGTTTCGCAGATTTCGAACTCGGTTTCGGGATCCAGGGCCGACGTGGCCTCGTCGAGGATCAGCAGCGCTGGGTCGCGTACCAGCGCGCGCGCAATCGCCAGCCGTTGCCGTTGCCCGCCCGAGAGCTGGATGCCGCCTTCGCCGAGAACGGTGTCCACGCCGTCGGGCAGCTCGGAGGCGAAGCCCCAGGCACCCGCTTTCGTCAACGCCTCGCGCACCTGCTCGGGCGTGATCCCGGGCATGTCGAGGCTGACATTCGAGAACAGCGAGGCGTTGAACAGGACGGTGTCCTGCGGGACATACCCGATCGCGGCCCGCCACCGGGCAAGGTCGATCTCGGCAAGGTCGATATCCCCGACCAGAATGCGCCCGGCCTGCGGCCTTCGAAGACCCACCACGAGGTCGGCCAGCGTCGTCTTGCCCGAACCGGACGAGCCCATGATCACGGTGATCTTGCCAACGGGGATCTCGAGGTCGACCCCGTCGAGGAGTGGGCGGTCGTCATAGGCGAAGCTGACTTTCTCGACCCGGATCGGGGCGGGCAGCACCGGCGCCACTCCCTCCTGGCGGTGCTCTCGAGCGCGCGCGGATGCCTCCAAGTGGCCCAGCAGGGACCAATAAGCGCTTTCCGACAGCATGACCGTTTGCCATAGCTGCTGCATGTCGCCGATACGGGTGATCAGGCGGTAGAATAGAACGGCGAGCATGAATTGGATCGCCAACGGGATCGCGAATACCTCGTGCGCGAAGAAGATGCCGACGGCGAGAAACACGACGATGATCGGCTCCTGAAGCGTCGCCAGTGCTTGTCGGTAGAGCACGGCATTGCGTGCCGTCGCGTTGAGCGATTCGAACAGCCGGCTCAGGTGCTGACCGAGGCGCGCCTCACAGCCCATGGCCTTAAGCGCCTTCATGCCGAGCAGCCCGTTGGCGATCTGACCCATCAGACGCTGCATCAGGCGCGTCTGGCGGTGGCCGGCCGCGCGCGCCTTGCCAATCAGGCGGTTGAGCACCATGACGAGGATCGCGCCCGCGGCGAGGCCGATCAACGGGATCTGCCAATAGACCAGGAAGGTGAGCACGACGTAAATCACGACCTGTACGGTCAGCGCCGCCATGCGGCACAGCGATTCATAGGCCCGCCCCGCGCGTTCGGCCTCGGAACTGACGGAGTTCGCGAGCTCGCCGATGGAGCGTGCCGAGAAATAGCTCCAGTCCGCCTTCAGCACGTTTCTGACGAAGCGCTGGCGCAGATCCATGGTGACCTGGGCGACCGAGTACCCGACGTGCTTGGTCGTCCACAGCATCACGGCGCTTTTCATGACGATCGCGGCGGTCACCATGGCGAGCAGCAGCCCAAGGCTTGGCGTCAGGCCGAAAATGCCAAGGATCGAGTCGAGCACGCGCTCCGCCGTGCTTGGTTCCCCCTCGCTTCCGGTGTCGGCCATGCCGATCACTGGGAGAACGGCAAGGACGCTGAGCCCCTCGAGCAGGCCCGCGACGATCAGCCCGTCGACCGTATACGTCGTTCGCAGCGGATAGGCGCGAGCGAAGTTGCCAATGAGCTGGCCGAGGGTCCGGAGCGACCCGCCGGAACCGGGATCGTGGGGGTTCACGCGATCAATTCCCATGACAGCGCCGTGCCGCGTTGGATATCGATGGTGGCCCTTCGCCCGAGCACGGAAGCGAGATGCTTTGGAGGCAACCCGTATCCGGGACGAATGGAGCGGACGTTCTCGCGCGTGAAGAGCTCTCCCTTCCTTGTGTCGGCGACGACGTAAAGCGAGCGACAAAAGACGAGATTGGGCTTCTCGCTCGGCTTGTGCCCATAGTCGACGGTGCCTAACGTGCGAAACGCGGTGTGTGCCTCGCGCACGAGCGACGCCAGTTCCTCGGGCTCCAGAGAGAAGGTGGCGTCGGGCCCTCCATCCGCGCGCCGTAGGGTCACGTGCTTTTCGATGGCACATGCCCCGAGCGCCACTGCGGCCGTTGCCACGGTTGTGCCAAGCGTGTGGTCGGAAAGCCCGACGCACACCTTGTAGCGCTCGCGCATGTCCACAATCGTGCGCAGGTTCATTTCCTCCGGCGGGGTCGGGTAGCCGCTGACACAGTGCAACAGGACGAGCTCGCGGCACCCGGCCGCCCGCACCGCATTGACGGCCTCGGAAATCTGGTCCCTATTCGCCATGCCAGTGGAGATGATCATCGGCTTGCCAGTGGCCGCGACCTTGCGGAGGAGGGACGGGTCCGCCACCTCGAACGACGCGATCTTGTAGGCGGGCACACCGAGTGATTCGAGAAACTCAACCGCGCGCTCGTCGAACGGCGTGCTGAAGGCCGCGAGGCCAAGCGCGCGGCACTTGTCAAATAGGGTCTCGTGCCATTCCCAAGGCGTGCTCGTCTGCTGGTACAGCGCGTAAAGGGTATGTCCCTTCCACGGACCGGATGTGATTTGAAAGTCGGGGGCGTCGCAGTCGATGGTCAGTGAATCGGCGGTATAGGTCTGGAGCTTCACGGCGTCGACACCCGCCTCGGCCGCGGCCTCGATGATTGCGAGGGCTTGACCAAGGTTGCCGTTGTGGTTTGCCGACAGCTCGGCGATGACATAGGGCGGATGGCCATCGCCGATCGGGCGGCCAGCGATCTCGATTGTCGGGGCGTTACTCACGGCTCGCTTCCGTCGTTGCCAAGGTCGGCGATCTTCTCGATGCGTAGAACGTAAGTATGACCGCGCAGGCGGAAAAACGCCGGGTAAGCGTCGTTGTCGACCACCCGCAGGAGGTTGAACTGATCGGCCAGCGACTTGTAGGGATCGAGTTTACTATCCACGGGGCGGCGGCGGGGGTAAACGCTGCCTTCGCCCTCCTGCGGAGTGCCCATGGGCGGCGTTGGTTCGGCAAGGAAACGTAGGCAAAGCTGAACGTGAACATTGCCGAGCTCGCGCCGCATTTCCGGATTCAGTTCATGTCCCTCGAATGTAATCCGCTCTCTATACATGATCGGGCCGGCATCCAACGCCTCGACCGCCTCGAACAGGCACACGGTTATGGTATCGGCTCCCTCAAGGATCTGCCAGGTCAGCGGCGAAAATCCTCGTCCCTTTGGCAGATCGCTGGCGTGAACCACGAGGTTGCGTCGGTTGCGGGCCAGAATCTGCCGCGGCGTGAGGTGCACGCAGCCGAGGTAGAAGGCCACGGCCCCCTCGGCGACCTTTTCATGATCACGCACCAGCGTCGCGTCGTCGCCGGTCGCTCGCGCCTCCGAAACGAGGCGTTCGGCGAACGGCAGCACCCAACTCTCATTGTCAACCACGACGGACACGCGGCGAGGACGCCTCCACCAACTCAGATCGTCGGTCATCCGATGTTCTTCCTCCGATGCCTTTTTCCCTTCCGACCGTGGCGAACGGTGGCATCGCCTCCGATGAGGTCGGCGAGAGCGGTGGCTACGCGTTTCGCGCCAAGGCCGTCGGAGAGACGCGCGGCGGCGCGGCTCATTGAGCCGAGAAGGGTGGGATTCCGCGCCAAGCGAGCAATTGTTGTCGCGCACCCATCGCTCGCCTCTTTCCCACCATAGGCTAAAACCGTCGCGGCCCCGGCGTCCGCGAGCCCTCGGGCTATATCGGCCTGGTTGTCGGCAACGACTGCGATGATCGCGGGTAGACCCAGGCAGCAGCGTTCAAGCGCGCTGCCGCCGGCGGCCCCCAGGGCCAGGTCGGCTCGCGCCATCAACGCCGCCATCTCGGTTGTGTCAAGGTGGAGCCGAATGCGGCCGGAAGACGCAGCGGCGCGCGCCGCGATCGCTTGAGCGCGTGTCGCGCGCGCGCCGAGAACGACGTCGATCCGGCACTCGATCCTCGCCATGTCCAGGGCATCAAGGTACCAGCTTGTGAGGTCGCGAGGGTCGGTCGCGCCGACGCTGACGAGCACTCGCTCGACCCGCGCCTCGGCCCGTCGGGCAAGCGCCGCCGCCCTCAGGGACGCGAACTCGGGGCGCTGAAGCGCGTACTCGGGGCCACACAAGAGCCGACAGCCAAGTGGGACCAGGCCACGATACTCGCGCGCTTGCCGGCCCACGGTCGGATCAATCAGCATGTCCGCCGCGTGCGGCCGGTTCGGTCGGTCGTCAATTGCCACCACGCGGGCTGCCCAGGCCCCGCACGCTTGTTCGAAATCCGCGCCGCGCTCGTAATGATCGACGAGCAGCACGTCAACATTCGCGAATGCGTCGGCCAGCGCCCGCGGCTCCACCTCTGGGCGAGAAATAACCTCATGGCGCGAAAAGCCCTCGCCGGCAATGGCGGGGACGATCGAGAAGGTTTCCGGACGGCTTGCAAACACGCAGTTCCAACCGGCGGCGCGCATCTCGCATGCCGCCGCCAAGCAACGGTGGGCGTGGCCGCCGCCAAGGTCGAGCCCGGCGTCGACGCGAAAGACGATGGTGGGGGCATGGGCCGGCATGGCGGTGTCCGGGCCGCTTCAGCCGCGCGTCCGGAAGACCGGGCGAACCGTTTCACAGTCGAGCGCATCGCGTAGAGAGCCGCAAGCCAGGGCCGTGGCGAGTTCTCCACAGGTGTCATCGAAGGCGGCGAGCGTTTCCTCGATGGCAGCCTGGTCGTGCGCGTAGGAGACATTGAAGCTGGCGTTCACCAGGATACCGCGGGCCAGCATCGACTTCATGAAGAACGTCTTGATCTCGTCGCCACTCGCAAACGGGTGGGCGACGAAGCGTAGGATCGTCCAGGGGGGCGTGCCCTGGATTTGCACGCAATCGTTGAGGCCGTGCGTCGAGAGGATCGCCGACAGACCGTCGCGCAACGTGGTGCCGTTGCGCCAAAGCGTTTCGATCACCGGCTCACGCCGGATCTTGTCGACCGTGGCGATGGCGGCGGCGAGTGACAAGGCCTCGCCGCCGAAGGTGCCGGAGAGGAAAACCGTCTCCATTTCGCGCATCACGTCGGCACGGCCTACCACGGCCGAGATCGGCATCCCATTGCCCAGCGCCTTGCCAAAGGCCGCGAGGTCCGGCGTGACGCCCAGCATTTCCTGCGCGCCGCCGGGCGCGAAGCGAAAGCCGGTGATGACTTCGTCGAAAATGAGCAACGCCCCGTTGTCGTGCGCCAGTTCTCGCATGCCTTGGAGGTACCCCGGTGCTGGTTCCTCTGTACTCACCGGTTCGAGCACGATGGCGGCCACTCGGTTCGGATGCGCCGCGAACGCTTCTTCGATCGCCGTCAAGTCATTGTACGGGAGCTTGACCGTGAGCTCGCGGACCGCCGCCGGTACGCCCTTGTTGCGCGTCGTCGCCCCCACGTACCAGTCCTGCCAGCCGTGGTAGCCAAGCGCGAAGATCATGTCGCGCCCGGTATACGCCCTTGCCAGACGCACGGCGGCCGATGTCGCGTCGGTGCCGTTCTTGCCGAACCGCACCATCTCGGCGCAGGGAATCATGTCCACCAGTCGTTCGGCCAGCTCGACCTCGATCCGGCTAGACAAGCTGAACGAGATGCCTCGGCCTAGTTGCGCCCGGATCGCAACGTCCACATCCTCGTCGCAATAGCCGAGAACCACGGGAAGAAGCGCCGATATCCAGTCGATATAGACGTTGCCGTCGATGTCCCGGACCCGGCAACCCTTGCCGCGTTCGAGAAACAGCGGTGCGAAAGGAACAGGAAATTGGATCCAACTCTTGCTGAAGGTCTGCGCGGCCATCGGGATCACGCGTTCGGCGCGCGCCCGCATTTCGTTGCTGAACCGGTAGCGCGCGCCGAGGTCGCCTCCCGTTGTCGGCTTCCGTCGCGGGGGCTCCTGGGCCGCGCCCGTCTGCGCCATCGCCTCGATGGCCAGCTTGGCAACATGGGCGGCGTCCTCGCCCGACTGGAGGCTGTGCGGCGCGGCGTCCAGCGCGGCGACGAACTGCGCCATCATCTCGCGGTAAGGCGCGTTGCCATCAACGTCGTCGAGCGCAAGCAGCGTCTCCCAGTGGCCCGCCGCGGCTCGGAACAGGCGCACCTCGCACTGCTCCGGCCGCTTACCGAGGCTGTTCCAAAGAAGCACGCCTTCGGTTCCCGTGATCTCGACGCCGCGCATCTTGGTCCGGCGAAGGTAATCGACATGCACCTCCGACCGCACGCCGTCCGGATGCAGAAGGACGAGCGCCGCATAGTCGTTCGACTCGATTTCGAGATCGCCGATTTTGCCGAGCGTAGCCGTGACCATCTCCGCCGCGCCGAACAGCCACGATAGATAGTCGATCTCGTGAACGCCATCGAACAGCGCGCCACCGAGATCGCGGGCGGCGGCATACAACAGTCGATAGTCGGCATCGGGGCGCATATCGGGCAGATAATTGCCGTAATGCGCCCGCGCGAACAGGGGACGGCCGACCGCCACTAGGTTTTGCGCGAGGGCTTGCACCGCCG
>Ga0114931_10000500_pt1 | contig 47460 bp, 51 predicted proteins | sample 2SBtaG_FD_89579 | JGI IMG/M metagenome (GOLD analysis project Ga0114931, IMG submission 89579) | Deep subsurface microbial communities from Kolumbo volcano to uncover new lineages of life (NeLLi) - 2SBTROV14_V59a metaG | ecosystem: Environmental > Aquatic > Marine > Volcanic | place: Kolumbo... | reverse complement strand
TGGCATTTTAATGAAAACAGGTGTAAAATTAGTTTCATTTTTTTACTAATCTTTATTCTTTCATCTTCTTTGGCTGAAGATGTGGGAAAAGATAAAGAATATCGGGAATACAAAAAAATACTTCTATTCTAATTCCTTGGTTTAAAAAAAAATTAATAGGTTTTGAATAAAAATAATTATAAACTTCTTTTTTATGTTTCTTATATGAAAGAGGGAGTCGTATTTTTCTCAATACACACTATTTTAGGTATTGTTGCATTAATTGATCTTTTGCAAATGAAAGAATTCTCAAGAATATTATTTCTTTACCCAGACTTGTCATTCTCACATTAAAACCTCCAAATATTTAAATGTCATCATTTGACATCATAATTCATCAGGTTTTATAACTCTAATATATCTAAAACAGACAAAATTTTTCTACACGAAGTATTCAGAAATGGTTTGTAGTGTTTTTTTTGTTTGAATTTTCAAGTCTTGTCCTGAATACAGTATTTCTGCAAAAGCATTTATTAGATTTGATTTATTATCTTCTTTTGTCAGCATTAAATCGTTTTGTATTCTATCCATTTCAAGGTATTGTTTTTTGAACTCGTCATTTTTCTCAATAATGTAGGGCATTAGTCTTATAAGTCTTTTTTCTGGAGTTTCATCTGTATTGTTTAGTTTCTCATTTTTTTCAATTAAATTAAGAAGTTCTATGCTTGTTGCGAGTTCGCTTTCCAATTCGTTTTTTACTTGAAAATATTTATCTATTTTTTCTTGAAAATTAGGTAATGAATTGTGCAGTAAATATATGAATTTTCTGTCAAAAGTAGTTGTTCTTACGGATTTTTTATTTAGAATTTTTACCTTTTGCCAAAATTTATACTTATGTTTTTCCATATGCACTTAAATTTTGTTTAGAAATATATAAATTCTTTTGTTGTCTGATTATAAATTAGTAACATTTATAAAGCTCAATTAACTACAAATAGTAGAATTACTGTATTTTTAGTATTTTGTGAAAATAGAAAATTTAGATTTACAATAAAATGACAATAGAAAAAGCCTTAGAATTTGAAGAAGAACTTAGAAGTTATTTAGAATGTGCCTTCAGAATGCATGGACTCGACTCACTAAGTGTTAAGCTTATTAGCATTCTATACTTTGAACCCGATGAAATACCTATGGATGATTTAGCCGAAAAAACAGGATACAGCCTTTCAGCAGTAAGCACAAAGCTAAAACAATGGGAAAATTTCAGACTTATTGAAAAAAGAAAGAATCCTGGCTCAAAAAAAATCTATTATTACATGGAAAAAGACTTAAAAACAATCAACATAAAAAAAATTAAAGCAGCACTAGAACAAATGGATAATATCACTAAACAAATGCCAGAAGTAGTAAAAAAATATAAATCTGAAGCAGAAAAATCAAAAAATAAAAGATTCAAAAAACAAATTGAAATCGCAGAAAACTATTCTGTGCAAGTAAAAAAACTGGAAAAAATATTTTTAAAAACAATTGACGAACTAGAAAAGATGTAAAAATGGTAAAAAAGACTAAATCAGGAAATATTATTGAGCTAAAAAATGTTTGGAAAACATACACTATGGGTGAAGTAAAAGTTCACGCTCTAAGAGGTCTTAATTTAGAAGTAAAAAATGGAGAATTCTTAGCAATAATGGGTCCATCAGGCTCAGGAAAGAGCACTTTGATGAATATGGTAGGTGCTTTAGATGTTCCTACAACCGGGCACATATTTTTAGCAGAAAAAGACATCGCTTTAATGTCAGAATCAAACCTTGCCCAACTAAGAGGGAAAAAAATTGGTTTTATTTTTCAAAAATTTAATCTCATAACATCTATGACTGCAAAAGAAAATGTCATGCTTCCTTTAACATTTCAAAATTTATCTGCTTGGGAAAAATCTGAAAAAGCACAAAACACATTAAACCAAGTTGGTCTTGGAGATAGACTTTATCATACTCCTAATGAATTATCTGGAGGACAACAACAAAGAGTTGCAATTGCAAGAGCTCTTTCTAATTCCCCAGATGTCATTCTTGCAGATGAGCCAACAGGAGCATTAGATAGTAAGACGGGTGGTTCAGTACTTGATTTCCTAAAAAAATTACACAGAGAAGAAGGAACAACAATAGTTATGGTAACACACGATGAAAAAATTGCTAAGCACGCAGACAGAATAGCTTATCTAAAAGATGGTATGATAGTAAAATCTTTGGATGTTGACACAGAAAAAATGATTGCTGAGCAAAATAAAAAAATGAATAATAGCTGATAAATGTATCAGGAGGTAAAGAAAATGAAAAAAAATTTGTTAATATTGTCAATGTTGATAATGGTATTAATTGTACCAAGTGTAATGGCTCAAATTGAAGATGCTTCACTTTCTGCAGAATTGTCAACTTATGACCCTATACCTGCAATTCCAGGTAGAAGTGTTGACATTTGGATTACACTTCAAAATTTAGGTAATGCTGAAGCTAAAGATGTAACTGTAGAATTTGTAGATACCTCTGCATTTACATTACAATCTGAAAATGATAGAATAACAAAAATATCAAGAATTAGTTCACGTTCAGATTACTTGCTTAAATACAAAGTTAAAGTATCTCAAAACGCGATTGATGGAACAAACTATTTAACGTTAAAATATGGACTAAATGGATTGAATTATGAGAAAAAAATTGGTATTGATGTTAAATCAACTGATGCTCCAATTACAATAAGTTCTGTCAAAGTGGAACCAAACCCAATTGTTCCAGGTTCAAAATCAAAAGTAACAATTTCAATAAAAAATCTTGCAAGCTCAATAAATGTAAGAGATTTAACTGTTAGCATGGGGTTGAGTCCTGTTGCAGTATCAACAACAGTAATAGATTTACCATTTGTTCCTGTTGGTTCTGCGAGTCGGAAAACTATTGACGTTGTTAGAGCGGGTCAGACTTCAGAAGTTTCTTTTGATATAGCAGCATATCCTAATGCAAAAGCACAAATTTACAAAATTCCAGTAACGCTGTCTTTTTCAGATGATTCAGGAAAAGATTATGAGGAAATTGTGTTAATAGGGCTTGAAGTAAACTCAAAACCAGACGTTTTAGTTATAATTGAAAACGGCGACATTACAACTCAAACAAAAGAGGGAGAAATCATATTTGATATAACAAATAGAGGTTTAAGTGATGTTAAATTAATGACTGCTACTTTAGAAGATGCTGATGGTTTTGAAGTATTATCTCCTTCAAATACTTTGTATATAGGTAATGTTGATTCAGATGATTTTGAATCTGCAAGTTTTGATATTAAAGCAACAAAAGAAGGAAACTTGAAACTTCCATTAAAAATAGAGTTCAAAGATTCATTTAACAATAAACACACTGAAGAATTTGAACTTGAATATGTTGTAAGAGATGGAGATTCAAATAAGGGTAGTTCTGGAACAATAATCTTTGTAGTAATAATTATTATTATAATTGTCGGAGTTATCATATACAAAAGAAGAAAGAAGAAACAAAAAAGAAGAACCAAATAATTTTTTTTCTTTTTATTTAATTTTATTGTTGGTGCACTATGATAAAAGATTATTTAATGATTGCTTTAAAAAGCCTAACAAGAAGAAGAATGAGAAGCTGGCTTACGCTTCTTGGCATCTTTATTGGTATAGCTGCTGTTGTTAGTCTTATAAGTCTTGGTGCAGGTTTAAAATTAGCTGTCGCAAATCAATTTAATATTCTTGGCGCAGAAAGAATAACAATTCGAGCAAAAGGAATTACTTTTGGACCTCCAGGTACAAATGTTGCAAATCCATTAACGGAATCTGATCTAGCAGTTATACAGCGAGTAAGAGGTGTTGATGTTGTAGCAGGAAGAATAATTGAAACCGCTCTTTTTAATTATAAAAAAAAACAATATTCAACTTTTATAGGTTCATTACCTAAGAATTCAGACCAAAGAGACTGGATTAATGAGGTGTCAAATACAGATATTGAAACAGGAAGGGAATTAAAGCCTACAGAAAAATACAAAATTACTGTTGGAAGTGACTATTGGCTAAAGCCAGAATATACATCCATGAAGTTGGGTGATCAAGTTGAAATTAAAGGTATAAACTTTGAAGTTGTAGGTCTTCATGAAAAAAAAGGTGCTTTTACAACTGATGGCGTTATGCTAATGAATGAAGAAGTCTTAAGAGAGTTATTTGGCAACAAAAAAGAATACAATATACTTGTTGCAAAAGCCACCAATTTAGAAAACATGGATGTAGTGGTAGAAAGAATTAAAAAAGCATTAAGAAAAGAAAGAAATTTAGACGAGGGAAAAGAAGATTTTGAGGTTGAAACAAGTCAACAATCTTTAAAATCTATAAGTAAAACTTTAGATATTGTTACAATATTACTAAGTGGAATTGCTGGAATAAGTTTATTTGTTGGGGGAATAGGAATTATGAATACCATGTATACTTCTGTACTTGAAAGAAAACCAACAATTGGTATAATGAAAGCTATTGGTGCACGAAATAGAGATATATTTATGTTATTTTTTATTGAATCAGGAATTCTTGGACTTGTAGGAGGAATTGTCGGCGTGATTATTGGTGTATTAGTAGGAAAAATAGTAGAATTTATTGGAAGCATAGCATTAGGTTCAAATTTATTAAAAGCATCATTTCCTCCAGAATTAATAATAGGAGCATTATTATTCTCATTTATTGTTGGAGCAGCAGCAGGCACTCTTCCAGCAGTAGGAGCAGCAAAACAAAACCCTGTGGATGCACTGAGGGACTAAAATGATAAAAGATTATTTCCAAATAGCAATAAAAAACTTAACACATAGGAAGTTAAGAACATTCTTAACCCTAATTGGAATCTTTGTTGGAATTGCAGCAGTTGTTGGACTAATAAGCTTAACACAAGGATTTAATGATTATTTGCAAGACGAATTTAGAAACTTAGGCGCTGATAAAATTTTAATAGCACCAAAAGGTTCAAGTTTTGGAGCAAGTAGTGATTCAAACAATCCAATCACAACTAAGGATGTTGAAATAATTCGTAAATCAACAGGTGTTCAAGAAGCAGGTTATTATAAATATAGTGTAGCAAAAATAGAATGGGGCAAAGATGATTTAGGATTTTATGTGGTGTATGCTTATCCTTTTGATGATTCAAGAAAACTTATTGAAGAAGTAGCAAATTTAAAAATATATAAAGGCAGAAGATTAAAAAATTCTGACAGCAAAAAAGTTGTTATTGGTTATGATTATCCTATTAGTAAAGATTTTAATGAAAATATTGGGGTAGGAGACAAAATTACCATAAATAGTGTTGAGTTTGATGTTGTAGGAGTTCATCAAAAGATTGGAAACCCTCAAGATGATAGATCAATAGTAATGACTGAAAGTGATTATGAAGACTTATTTGGTAAAACAGATGAAGTAAGTTCTATAATGGTCAGAGTTAATGATGGAAGAATACCTTCAAATGTAGTAAAAAACATAGAAAAAGATTTAAGAAAATCTAGAGGATTAAAAAAAGGAGAAGAAGATTTTGAAGTTACAACATTTGAAGAATTAATTCAATCATTCCTAAATGTATTTGCAATTATTCAAGTAGTTTTAGTAGGTATTGCAGGAATAAGTTTAATTGTTGGGGGAATAGGAATTATGAATACAATGTATACTGCAGTTGTTGAAAGAACTAAAGAAATAGGAATTATGAAAGCAATAGGTGCAAGAAATGAAGACATACTTATAATATTCTTATTAGAATCAGGACTATTAGGTTTAACAGGAGGAATTCTTGGCGTTGGTCTTGGAATAGGATTTGCCAAAACTGTTGAATATTTAGGAGGAGCACAATTCGGAACAGAACTTTTGCAAGCAGCAATTCCTGCATGGCTCGTAATTGGAGCACTAGCATTTGCATTTATACTAGGAACCCTTTCAGGAATTACTCCTGCTCGACAGGCATCAAAAATGAACCCTGTTGACGCACTAAGAACGGAATAAACTTAGTATGGGGAAAACTATTTAAAACTTAAACATTTAAATTGATTGGGGAAAGCTATGGTAGAACCAAAAAAAGAGAGAGTAGAGAAATTATCTAAGAAGTCAAGTTATTTCTTTTTACTATTTTATGCTCTTGCACTAATTCTATTATACTTAATATTCAGACCATTTTTAACATATCTAATACTAGGAGGCATAATCGCATTTTTTATGTATCCTATAAACAAATGGGTGCAAGGCAGAATAAAAAACAGAGTTTTCTCTTCGTTTATTATGACTATACTAGTTTTAATAATAATACTTATTCCATTAGTGTTAATCACAACTTCATTGATTAAAGAATCTTCAAATGTATACAAAGAATACTCAAAAATTAATCTTGACGATACTTCTACTAAACTAAGCAAAGCTGTAGGATTTGAAATTGATTTAAAAGAATTATTAAATCCATTAATTACAAAAACCAGGGAACTATTAACCACATCTATTCCAGGCTTTATAAGTTCTATTAGTGAACTTGTAATAAATCTTTTTGTAATGTTTTTCTTAATATATTATGCGTTTAAAGAAGGAGATGTATTAGTGAATGGATTTATGAATATGCTTCCAATATCTAAATCACACACTTCTCAACTTAAAGATGAAACAAAAAAAGTATTGTATGGCGTTATTTATATGCAGTTTTTAGTTGCATTAATACAAGGAACTTTAGGAGGTATAGGTTTTTGGATTTTTGGAATACCAAACCCTGTATTGTGTGGTATAATTATGGTTATTTTATCATTTATTCCTTTCCTTGGAACTCCGCTTGTTTGGGGCCCTGCAGTAATACTGGAAATTGCTTCAGGAAATATTTGGATAGGAATAGGTTTATTATTGTATAGTGGAATTCTTGTATTAAACATTGACAATGTTATAAAACCAAAACTTATCGGTGATGAAACAGGTATGCATCCAGTTCTTGTATTAATAGGTATTTTTGGCGGAATTGCACTATTTGGAATGATAGGTATGATAATTGGTCCAGTTGTTGTAGCACTTTGTTTTCTTGTAATTAAATTTTTTAATAAAGATGTTCATTTTGCATAAAAAACGGGTTTGTCCCAAGAGTCTTTGTATTGCTAAACAGTTTAGGAGAACAAGTGATTCATGCAGTTTGTTTGACACAATCGTTTTGCACCACGCAGGATGCAACACACCTTTTGTGATGCAAAATATTAAGACTCGGGACACACCCATAAAAAATGCGAATTTTATATAATGCTTTAAATTTCCTATTTTAATGACTAAAGCAAAATATTTTTTCGGGGGTACTTAGTATTAGAATTAAGATAAGAAGGTTATGAACCCTTTGACTTAAATTAATTTATTATTAGACCATTAAAAAAGTAGCTATGAAAGTAGGAATATTCATGAATTAATCTTCACAAGATTCACAAGATTTGTTATTAGAACTTGCTATCTTATCAAATTCTTTATAGCTTTTTGAAAGTCTGTTTTTTTCGTAATCCTTAATTTTTTCAATAATTTTTTCAGCTAACTTTTTATTTTCAATAACAGAATTTACTTCTTTTTCCCAGTCCAAATCTTTAGGAAGCCTTCGAAGTTCACTAATGAATTTTCTATTCGCTGATTTAATTTCTGCATGAATTTGTTCTGCGCCAGTCGTTCCAAATATTTTTGTTGCAGGAATCTTAGTAATTGCATTCGCACCCGCGGCAAGTAGAACACTAATTTCAGGAAGCCTTGTTTCTGCGCTTCCAACAATTATTTCTATTTTTGGAAAATCAATTCGTGTAAGAGCTATCCACTCAGCCACAATTTCTGGATCAGGACCGTGTAAGTAAGGAGTATCTTTTACAGGTCTAAGTGCATAATAAGTTATTCTATCTAATTCATATTTTTCTATCCATTCTTTCACATATTTATAATCTGAAACAGCCTCGCCAAGTCCGAGTACTATCGTCATACTTCTTTTTAATCCAAGTTCTTTTGCGTTCTTAAGCATTTTTGCAAAAGGTTCAAGTGGTTTTCCAGGAGCAACCTTATTGTGAAGATTTGGTTCAAGTGTTTCAACACTTGCAACAACGCCCTCAATAAATGGTTTAAAAGCCTCTAATTGAGATCTACCAAGTACACCAAGATTAAGCCAAATTTTTTTTTCAAATATTTCAGAACAGGTCTTAGATATTTCAATTAAATCCTCAAATTCATATATGCCGTATCCGCCTGTAATAAATTCAAGTTTCCAATTTAATTTTTTCGCGATGAATGCTTCAGTATATATTGATTCTTTTGTTCGTCTTGCAGTTGCAGGATGCTGAATTTTATGTTTTTGTGTACTTCTAAAGCAAAAATCACAATTTCCAAGAGCACAGTACCAAGATAAAAATATGCATCTGCCAAGCCAACAATCACCATTAAAATTATCTGAATAAACACTACCTGCTTTAGCTATTAGCTCTTTTTGCTTAGATGTAAGCTCTACGCTCTTTACCGTATTTTTTCCTGTAATTGGCATTTTAAGAAGAATAAAGGTTTATTTTTTAAAACCTGTGGTTTCAAAAATGTGGTCATTTTTTAAAACCTGTGGTTTCAAAAATGTGGTCATTTTTTAAAACCTGTGGTTTCAAAAATATGTTTATTTTTTAAAACCTGTGGTTTGAGTAAGCTCAATTAGTGTTGCTGCACTCCAGCCTTGTGCAAAGCAGCCTTTAGAATTAAGTTTAGTAGCATCACTAATTTCTGCACATTGACCAGAAAAACCGCGAAATAACATTTCATTAACACTTGCTTTTTCTATTTGTTCAATTTCATTAATATATTTTTCAGAATTTAACTTATGCATTGATATTGCTGCTATATTATTCAAAAAAAACCATGAATCTCCTCTATGGTAACTATCATTATTTATTCCTGTGTGTTCTTTGCAAAATAAGTTATTTTTTTTAGAAATACTACTTAATCCTCCCCAATCAAACCAACAATGATACAAAACATTATCAAAAGTTTTCTCCCATTCATCACTTTTAATCATCTTTGGATAAATATAATATGCTAAAAAAACATTTGGTCTTACAGTTTTATCAATTGAAAAATCTTCATTTAAACCATCATGTAGTATTTTATTTTTTAACATATGTTTTCTGACTTCTCCATAAAGCTCAACTTCATATTTCAAATATTTAACATAATATGTTTCACCAATAAACTTTCCAATTTTTCCAGCTAGCTTATACATTCTCGTATGAAGAGCTTGTATCTCAACACGATATCCGCGTCTATCATCTGATATTTCTGGTTTATTTTTTGGAGTTGTATCCATCCAGGTTTCAAGAGGACCATTTCTTATCAAACCTTTATAAAGCAAATTTTCTCGTGTAGAACTTATTGTTTTTTTTAAAGCATCATAAATTGTTTTTAATTGTTTATTATTAAAAGCTTTTAATTTGAATAAATCATAAATTCTTTTGTAAAACCATCCAGTTCCATCAGCGCTTGAAAGTTCGGATTTTGGCCACCTATTTCCAATAATTCCTTTGTCATTCATGACTTCAAATTGTCTCATAATAATTTTAACAGATTCTTTATACCTTTTCTGAGAAATTAATCCTCCCAAAGAAATTAACTCATCTCTGGACCAGAACTGATAAAACCAAGGAAGACCTGCAAAAATACCCATATCCTGATTTGGTTTTATAATAAGATTGTCAAGTGCTTTTTTTGCAATATCTTCTTTTGATTTATAAGATTTTTTTCCAAAAGCATTTTTACCTAAAAAGAATTTGTGTTTTCTATATTCTTTTTTGCAATTACTTATTGCTTCTTCTTGAGTTTTTCCAAAACCAAAAATTATAAGATTATTTTTTTCAGAATATACATACATCTTAAAAGCATTGTAAACATAAAAATTTGATTTTACATCTCTTGATTTATCATAAGAATAATTTCTTTCAATCCATTTGTTTTGAGGAACAAATTCAACATTGCCTTTTACAGCCAAAAAAAATTCTTCCTTTAGATTTTGAAGACTGTTATCATAATATTTTTTGTAATGAATAACAGTTACACCTTTATCTTTTTTTATTTCATATATTCTTCCTTTGTCGTCAAAATCATGAACTCTTCTAAAATCAAGTGTGACATCTATTGGTCCTTGATAATTAGAAATTGTATAAATCAAGGCATTTTTATGAACCCAAAATTTTTCGCGCGAGGAAACAATATGTCTTTGCATTACATCTCCCATATTTATTATTTTATTAGGGATTCCTATGGGAGAAATATCTTCTATTATTTTATATAATTCCCATTCAGAATTAAGAAATGTAAACCATCCTTGATAATGAGAGTTTGATGGACTTCCCAGTGTAAAATAGCCTCCATTACCATCCGCTAAAAAGAGTGAGGCATCACCCTCTCCAATTAGCTCCCCTCTTTTTGTTTTATATGATAATCTCATGATAAATTTATGAATAAAATACTTCTGATGAATCACCAACATTTAATCTTTTTGATGTTCCTTCAATTTTTGCATTATTTCCAATAATACATTCCTTTAAATTTACATTATTTGTTATTGTATTTCTATTTATTATACTGTTTTTTATTATAGAATTTTTTATTATAGCTCCTTTTCCAATGCTTACATTTGGTCCAATTATTGAATCAATAATTTCAACACCTTTTTCTATATATACAGGTTTTATTAGGACGCTATTTTTAAAATTTCCTTTTGAAGAAACAGCTTTTTTAAGAAGATACTCATTTGTTAATAATAAATTTTTAACTGTTCCACAATCAAACCAATTCTTAACTTCGGGTGCTTTTAATTTTGCTCCGTTATTAATCAGATTTTGAATTGCATCTGTTAATTGATATTCCCCATGGCTCTTAATATCATTTTTTATTAGATATTCTATTGATTCAAATAAAGAATCAGAATTTTTGAAATAATACATTCCTACAATCGCCTTATCTGAAACTGGTTGTTCAGGTTTCTCTATTAATTTAGAAATATAATCATTATATAAGAAAGTTACACCATATTCTCTTGGATCTTCAACTTGTTTTGTCCAAACAAAACCATCCTCTTTAGGATTTTTTATTAACTTAAAATCAGCTTCCACAAGAGTGTCTCCAAACAAAATCAGAACTTCTTCACTAATAACATATTTTCTTGCACCAAAAATTGCATGTCCCACGCCCCTTCTTTCCTTTTGAAGTATGAAAATCGGTTTGAATGAATATTTTTCACTAATCAGCTTTCTTAATTCAGGATAATCTTTATCAACAATAAAAATGACTGTGTCTATTGACAAGGATGAAATGCTGTTTAGAATATGTTCTAAAAGAGGTTTTCCTGCAACTTGCACTAAAGACTTTGGAGTTGTATGAGTATGTGGTTTTAATCTAGTTCCTTTTCCTGCCATAGGTATAATTACTTTCATTTTATAGCCCCCCTCACCGTATTATAATTGATTTTTTTACTATATTTAAATACTTTTTGTTTAAATTTTTATGACGATAACAGCAATATTAATATATAATCATGTACTTTTGATGTTTATGCCTGCTAATAATTCAAAAAATAAAGGAAATGTGCTAATTATTTGTGCGCATTCTGATGACCAAGTACTAGGCACCGGAGCCACTATGGCAAAACTTGCTAGAGAGGGTTATAATGTTTATTCATTCATTTTTTCTTATGGAGAATCTAGTCATCCTCACATGAAATTGTCTCATGTAGCAAAAACTCGTGTTGCTGAATCAAAAGATGCTGATTCAATTATTGGAGGGAAAGGAGTTTTCTTTTTAGGATTAAAAGACACAAAAATTGGTAAAGATTTTGCTGATAAAAAAATGTTTGCCAAATTAGAAAGAATATTCAAAGATTACAAGCCAAAAAAAATTTTTACGCACTCTATTGACGATGCGCTTCCTGATCACAGGTCTGTAAGAGATATTGTTGTAAATACCTACGACAAGTTAAATGAAAATAATGGTTTTAAAACAGACATTTATTCTTTTGATGTTTGGAACATCTGGAATTTAAAGAAAAGATACAAACCTGCTCTTGTAGTTGATGTAACTCCTTATTTTAAATATAAAATAAAAGCTCTTCACGCTTTTAAAAGTCAAATTAATGTGTTTTCATATACTTATTTAGTAAATATTTTATATTTAGGAGTATATGTAAGAGCAGTTATTAATGGTCTAAGATATGGTTATAGGCTTGCAGAAGTATTTTATAAAATAAGATAAATATGAAGAAAAATGGAAGATAATAAAAAAGAAAAAAAATTGAAACCAAAATTGCTTATCGCAACCGATAATTTTCTTCCCAGAATTGATGGTATTGCTGTTTTTCTAAAAAATATAATTTCTAAACTTTCAACAACATATGATGTAACTGTTGTTTCACCTAATTTTGGAAAAGTAGAATCTAAAGATTTCAAGCATATAAGAATTCCGCTAAGTAATATAGGCATGGGTGATTATACCGGTGCTAAAGTAATGCCAAGAAAAATAAAAAATTTAGTTAAAAAATCTGACGTTGTATTTACTCAAACAATAGGTCCTATAGGAGTGTTAGCTGTTTATTATGCAAAAAAAGCAAAAGTTCCTGTAGCATCGTTTATGCACAGCATTGAATGGGAATTAGTTCCTATGGCTACAAAAACAATTACTGTTAGAAGACTTCTTTTTCCTTTCATGAAAATTCTTACAAAATTTATTTACAACAAAACAAATCTTGTTATTTTGCCCTCAGAAGGAATTGCAGAAATAGTTGGGTGGAGAGGAATTAAATCAAAAAAAGTAGTTGTTAATTTAGGTGTAGATTCTGACATATTTGCGCCTGCTAAACTTTTGAATTCAAACCAACAAAAAAGAATTGAAGAATTAAAAAATGAATATGATTTGGAAGGGAAATTTGTAATAGGAACTCATGGTAGAATAGCTCGAGAAAAGGATTTGTTCACTCTTCTTAGAGCGTTTAGACGTCTTCAGAAAAAATATTCTGATGTTAAACTCTTAGTTATTGGTGAAGGAATACCAGCGATAAAAGAAAGATTACAAAAAGTTGATGGAGTGATTCTTCCAGGTGCTGTTCAAGAGGTAAATGTATATCTTAATCTTATAGATGTTTACGTTACTACATCATTAACAGAAACAACTTCTTTATCGACGCTTGAAGCAATGTCAACAGGACTGACAGTTATATCAACTCCTATAGGATTTATAAAGGAATATATAAAAAATAATGTCAATGGTTTTTTCTTTCCTACAAAGGACGCATTTTCTTTGTATAAACAACTTGATTTGTTAAAAAATAACAATTCATTAGTCAGAGCAGTTGGTGAGCGTGCTAGAAAAACTGTTTCTTCAGCTTTTCAATGGAATGATACTGTTTTAGGTATAAAAGATGCAATTAAATCTTTAGAGAAATAGTAGATTCTACCTGCAATATTTATAAATAAACATTGGTTTCGTGAATGTTATGGCAGATAAGCACTCAAAAATATCAGAAAAGGAAAGGTATAAGCTAAAAAGGTTCATTAAAGAACTTGAAGACTTTAAAGGTAGAGGTACCGAGCTTGTTTCAGTTTATGTTCCTGCAGAATATGATTTAAATAAAATTTCTAGTCATATTTCTCAAGAGCAAGGTACTGCTACAAATATTAAAAGTAAACAAACAAGAGATAATGTTATTTCTGCTCTTGAAAAAATAGTTCAACACTTAAAATTATATTCTAAAACGCCTCCAAATGGACTTGCAATTTTTGCGGGAAATGTTGCAGACAGAGAAGGTCAACAAGATTATCAGGTTTGGAGTATTGAACCTGCTGTCCCTCTTAAGCAAAGGCTTTACAGATGTGACAAAGAATTTGTTTTAGAACCTTTAAGAGACATGCTTATTGATGATGAAATATTTGCTCTTGTTGTGATGGATAGAAGAGAAGCAAATATTGCTATGCTTAAAGGAAAATCAATAATTCCCTTAGTTTCAGCAAACAGTATGGTTCCAGGAAAATTCAAAGCAGGAGGGCAGTCCGCAGCCAGGTTTGCAAGAAACAGAGAACTTGCTGCAAAAGACTTTTATCAAAAAGTGGGCCAGATGATTAAAGATCAATTCTTTGAATCAAAAGATTTGAAAGGAATAATTGTTGGTGGTCCAGGACCTACAAAATATGAATTTGTAGAAGGAAATTTTATTACTCAACAACTCAAAGATAAAATTATTGGAATTCGCGACTTATCATACACAGATGAGTTTGGACTGCAGGAACTTCTTGAAAAAAGTCAGGACATATTAGCAGAAGAAGGAGTTGTTGAAGAAAAAAAATTAGTGAACAAATTCTTTGATTTGCTCGCTAAAAAACCAGGAATGGTAACTTATGGTAAAGATGATTGTATGAATCAACTAAAAATAGGAACTGTTGACATTGTTTTAATATCTGAATTTGTAGATGAAAAGATAGTTGACGAATTTATGGATGAAGCAGAAAAACTGGGTTCGTCTGTTGAAATAATAAGCACTGAAACAAGAGAAGGTTCTCAACTTAAAGACTTAGGCGGCTTTGCAGCAATCCTAAGATACGACGTCGGAGAACAATACTGATTTTATAGGAGGAATCTTATGAACCTTGCACAAGAAGCATATTCTGAAATATATCCAGAACACGAAGAAAATAGAACTATAAAAATTGCTTATTCTGCTAAATTCAAATCATTTAACGCAAACGTAAAATATACTAATTCTTACATTTTATTTAATTTAAGTAAAGATTGGCTTGATTTCTCTGAAGATTTAAGAAAAGGGCTTATTCATCATCTTTTAATAAAGATGTTTCCTAAAAGAAAACATATAAGAACATTTGAACTTGATTTATATGAAAAATTTATTGATAATGTCGGTAAATATGCTCGCGTGGAGCATCACGACGATGAACTTGGCGAGAGTTTTGATAGAATTAATGATAAATATTTTGATGGGCTTATGGAAAAACCAAACTTAAAATGGGGTCAAAAAGCATTTAGAAAACTAGGACACTATGAGTATGCATCAAACACAGTTGTTATAAGTGATATTTTTAGGGCTGAAGAAGAATTTCTTGACTATGTAATGCATCACGAACTCTTGCACAAAAAACACGGCAGTAAAACCTCTCTTTCAGGAAGAGTTCAGCATCACACAAAAGAATTTCGTGCAGATGAAGCAAAATATGAAGATAAGGATGCAGAAAGAAAATTAACTAAATTTTTGCGCAGAAAAAGAGCAAGAAATATTTTTGGTTTTTAAAGATTAAGCGCTGCCCTAATATCTGGGTCAATCATATCAGGAGTCCACGCAGGTTCAAAAGTTATTTCAACAGATACATTTCTAACACTCTTTAAACTTTTAATTTTTTCTTCGACTTCTTCAACAATTGCAGGTCCATAAGGACAACCAGGAAACGTAAGAGTCATAATAACAGTTACATCATTGTTATCAGATATTTTAATTTCATAAACCAAACCTAAACTTACAATATCAACATGTATCTCAGGATCATATACATCTGTTAGCAATTCCTTTATTTTTTCTTCTGAAAACTTTTCCATATTTCTTAGAATGTAGTTCTGTTTTAAAAATGTAATCAAAAATAAATCATATTTTTGAGACTGGACATTAAAACATAACATATTAATATCATTGAGTGTTCTTATGATTTATGGGAGGAAATGAAGAAGTGTTTGAAGGTTTTGTAATTTATCCTACTTACAAAATAGAAGAAAACAAAGCATATGTCTATCTTTTTGGAAGACTTAAAGATGGAAGGAGTTTTGCAACTAAAAATTTTCTAAGGCCTTATTTTTTTGTAAAAGAAGTTGATATTGGTGCTGTTTTGAAAATTAAAAAGATAGATTATGAAGTTTCAAATCTTAAAAGTTTTAAAAATGAGAAATTAGTAAAAATAAGCCTTAATATTCCAAAAGAAGTAGTAAATTTAAGAAAAGAACTCGAAGAAAAAGGAATTGATTGCTACGAGGCAGATATAAGATTTTCTTATAGATTTATGATGGATAATGATGTGAAAGGATCAATCAAAATAACAGGGGAATCTTCAAAAAAAGATTCATTAAGAGTTGATTTGTTTTTTGACGAACCAAAAATTGAAAAAAGTGAGTGGAAACCAAAAATAAATGATTTTAGAATACTTTCTTTTGATATAGAATCAAGTATGGACCTGAAAAAATTGTATTGCATAAGCCTATATTCAAATGACAAAAAGCTTAACAAGGTTTTAATTATTTCAAAGAATAAAGATTTGAAACACACACAATGTTATTCTACAGAAAAGGATTTACTTGAAGCATTCAGAAAAGAAGTATTAGAGTATAATCCGGATATCTTAACTGGCTGGAATCTTATTGACTTTGACTTAAAAATGATTCATGATAAAATGAAAAAATTAGGCGTTTCTTTTGACCTTGGAAGAGATGAAAGAGAAATTTCACTAAGAATATCAGATTCGTTTATGACAGATTCAAAAGCGGACTGTTCTGGAAGAATGATTCTTGATGGAATTCATCTTCTAAAAACCAGTTTTATTAGACTTGATGATTATAAACTTGGAACTGCCGCAAAAGAATATACTAATGATAAAAAGTTAATTGGAGATGAAAATAAAGGAGAAGATATTGAGCAAGCTTATAAGAAAAATCAACAAAAACTTATTGATTACAATTTGCTTGATTCAAAACTTGTTATTGATATAATAACAAAATCGGGTGCGATGGAATTAACAATTCTTAGAAGTCTTATAATAGGTATGCCTCTTGATAGGGTGCGTGCTAGTATAGCTTCGCTTGACTCTTTATATTTAAGAAAACTTAGGCAAAGAGGTTATGTTGCACTTTCATCAAGATTTGTTCAGCGCGGCGATAGAACAACAGGCGGATACGTTATGAAATCTAAGCCAGGAATATATGATTATGTAATAGTTTGTGATTTCAAAAGTCTGTATCCTTCAATCATGATAACTTTTAATATTGACCCTTTAATGTTTAAACCTGACTGTCAAGGTAAAGATATGATAAAAGCTCCAAATGGTGCGTGCTTTTCTCGTGAAATAGGGGTTTTGCCTGAAATATTATCTGAACTTTGGAATAAAAGGGATGATGCAAAAAAAAGGAATGATGAATTAACTCGTTGGGCAATAAAAATTCTTATGAACTCGTTTTACGGAGTAATGGCAAGTCCAAACTGTAGATTCTACAGCTTTGAAATGGCTAACGCAATAACAAGTTTTGCTCATAAAATGATAAAAACAACAGCCATTTTTAAAGAGGATAAAGGTTATGAAGTAATTTATGGAGACACTGATTCTGTTTTTATTAATCTAAATGTAAAATCTGACAAAGAAGCTTTTGAACTTGGAAAAAAACTTGAGAAAGAAATAAATGAGTATTTTACAAAAATGATTTTATCTGAATACAAAATTGACAGTAAACTTCAAATTGAATTTGAAAAAATGTTTAGAAAATTCTTAATGCCAAAACAGCGTGGTAGCGAAGAAGGTGCAAAAAAAAGATATGCAGGCCTTTTACTAGCGCCAAGCAGTCAGAATGCAGATGGTAGTACTCAATATTCTGAGAAGATGGATTTTACAGGGTTAGAATTTGTTAGGAGAGATTGGACAGAAGTTAGTAAAAAATTCCAATTAACTCTGCTTGATAAAATATTTCATGAACAAGAAGTTGTAGGTTATGTAAAAAAATTCGTTGAAGACCTTAAATCAGGCAAATATGATGACTTATTAGTTTACAGAAAAGCTCTTAGAAAAAATGTTGAAGATTACACAAAAACAACACCTCCTCATGTAAAAGCAGCTAGAAAACTTGATAAAATAACTTCAAATATTATTGATTATATTATGACTTCTGACGGACCAGAACCAATTGAAAAAATTGAGCATTCTATTGATTATGAGCATTACATAGAAAAACAAATAAAACCTATTGCAGACAGCGTTTTAGGTTTTTTTGACCAAGAATTTGATGATGTTATAAAGGGAAGTCAACAAAAAGAGCTTTTTGATTTTTAAGAAAAATGCTTTTAATAATTATCTTGTTTGTATTACAAACCCTTCTCCATTGTCTTGAACCATGCCGTCTCTTTTGAGTTCATCAAGCATCATCATAGTTTGAGGTTCTTGTATGCCTTCTGCTTCTGCTTCAAGAATTATGTGTTCAATTGCTATTTGTTTGTTTTTTCCAGTTGATAAACTGCTAATTATGTCTAGCAATTTAATTTTTGCATCCATTGATGTTTCATCAATTATCTTTGATGCCATCATTCTTTGAATTTTTAACAAATCGTCAAAACTTGATTGATCCATGTTTGTTTTTGTATTAGTAGAACAGATAATAAATTAAGAAAAACTATTCTGCTAATTACCCCCTGTTACATAGTATGGTGAAGTATATATTTAAATACTTCGCTATGAGTATACTATTTAGGGTATTAAGCTAGAAAATGATTGTGTCATATTTAATGCTTTAATTCGTGTTTTTTGAGTTTTGAATAAATAAAATATTCAAGGCAATCAACAGCATCAAAATATGCTCTTTTTCGCAAGTATGAAGCACCAAACTCAAGAGAATAGTTATTTTCAGTTATTGTTCCTCCACAAACAGGGCACTTCTTATTATCAAGTTTTCCGTAAGAAATTTTATTGAGTTTTTCATTTATGAGCCTATCAACGTTTCCAGCAACTAAGTCTCTTTTTATCTTTACTAAATCTTCTTCTGACAAGGTGTCTATTATTTTTTGTAGCTTATTCATTTCTGTTCCTCCCACAACTTGGTTGAATAATTTGGTCTCTTTTCATATAACAATTGGGCTAGTTTCATTTGATCTAAGAAATATTTCTCTTTTGAATCCAGTCCTTTTCTCACCTCATCTAAAGTATGACTCCAGAATCTTATCTCATTGTTCTCTTTTAATTTAGTTATTTGTAACCTGCTGTTTTCTGCTCTAAAAAGCTCTATTTTCTCTGTAATTACGAATAAATGTGTTTCATTTGCATCTGTTTTTAAGAAAAATAATGCATCAATATGTTCAAACAGTTCTTTATGATCTGTATAAAGGCGGATTAACAGCTCTGTCTCTTTTTTTAAATCACAAAGAAGTATATTTGCTAAGTAAACATTTATGTGTGTTTGTGTTATTTCTTTTCGCTCCATCTTAAAAGGATTTATGCTAATTATTGAAAGCTGGTTTTTGTTTAAAGAATATTTAATTCTTGAACTTCTTTTTTTTCTTGAACCTTTACCTTTATCTACTCTTTCACTTTTTATGTATCCATATGCCTCTAAGAGTTTTAGTTGTTGGCTGATGTTTGCTATTGTTGTTCCAATTTCTTCAGCTAGTTCTTTTGGGTGTGATGTTTTTTTGGATAATATTTCCAATATTTCCCATTTTGTTCCGGTTAGTTCGTAACTTGTTAAACTTGCCATTTCATATTAATAATCATAAGAATTTATATATTTTTCTATATTTGATTAATTATAGTAGTAAAATAGTATTAAATTTAATTATTTACTAAATTATAAATAGAGGACAAAATAATGATTATGTTACCATTATGGAGAAAAAATATGAGGTGAACACCGAAACGTTTATATACTTACTATAATAAAAATAAGTAATCTTAAAATAAAAAAGGGAGAGCAGTTGAAGGTATTAATGTTGGGGTGGGAGTTTCCACCTTTTTTTGCGGGAGGAGTAGGAATAGTTTGTAATGAACTATGTGGCGCTTTAAACCAATTAGGAACGGATATAACTTTTATCATGCCTTCCGGGCCAAGCGATATTTATGACAATATTTCTGTAGTAGATTCTAAGAAACCAAAATTTAAAATAATTGTGGCGAACAACACAAGGATTGGACAATCAGTGAAAGTTCGAAAAATCGATTCGCCTTTAACTGCATACGCAGGATTTGATGAATATGCAAAAACATATGAAAAAATCCTGAAAAGGAGCCAACAAGGAAAAAAACCTTTGTATGGCAAAAATCTTCTTGAAGAAGTAAATCGATTTGCAAAACAAGTACAACTAATTGTGCAAGATGAGGACTATGATGTAATCCACGCTCAAGACTGGGTTACATATCCCGCAGCAATAGCCCTCAAAAAACTGACTGGAAAGCCCTTGGTTGTTCACGTCCACATAACAGAATTTGATAAATCTGGGGGAGTTCACGCTGACTCAAGAATTTACAAAATTGAAAAAGAAGGAATGGACTATGCAGATAAAGTAATCGTAGTAAGCAACAAAATAAAAGACAGATGCATAAAACAATATTTTATTGACCCTAACAAAATATCTGTTGTTCACAACGCAGCAACACCCATGGGAGAAACTTCATATAGAAATAAAATATCTTCAAAGGATAAAATAGTTCTCTTTGCAGGCAGAATAACATTGCAAAAAGGACCTGATTACTTTGTTGAAGCAGCAAAAAAAGTTCTTGAAAAACGAAAAGACGTAAAGTTTGTTATGGCAGGAACAGGAGATATGCTTCCAAAAATGATAGAAATGGCTGCTGACTTAGGTATTGCAAATAATTTTATTTTCACAGGATTTTACACAAGACAAGAAGCAGATATTTTATTTGACATGGCTGATGTGTGCGTTATGCCAAGTATTAGTGAACCTTTTGGTGTAATTCCATTTGAAGCACAAATGAAAAATACTCCAACAATTATTTCTAAACAAACAGGCATATCAGAAATACTCAAACACACACTAACAGTTGATTTTTGGGATACTGATGATATTGCTAATAAAATTTTAGCACTACTACAATATTCAGCGCTACACAAAGAAATTCAAGACAAAGGATATTTAGAAGCAAAGAGCGCAACATGGACTATTCCAGCATCGAAATGTTTAAATATTTATCAGGAGCTGATTCATATATAGAGGTGAACAAATGGTAAGCGTATGTTTTTATTTTCATGTCCACCAACCGCATAGATTGCAGAATTTTACGCTATTTGACATTGGATCAAACAAAAGTTATGTAGATGAGAAAAAAAATAAAGAAATTATAAGAAAAGTATCAAAAAAATGTTATCTTCCTACAAATAATCTTCTTTTAAAACTAATTAATAAACATAATGGAAAGTTCAAGGTTTCATTTAGCATAACAGGTACAGTAGTTGAACAACTGGAAAAATATGAACCCTCAGTTCTTGAATCCTTTAAAAAACTAGCAAACACCGGATGCGTAGAATTCATTGGTGAAACATATAATCACTCATTAGCTTATCTTTATTCAAAAGATGAATTCGATTTTCAAGTTAATAAACACAAAGAAATGATTAAAAAACACTTCAATCAAGAACCTAAAGTATTTAGAAACACAGAGTTAATTTTTAACAATGAATTATCTAAGTATGTGGAAAACATGGGATATAAAGCAATTTTAGCTGAAGGAGCTGACCATATCTTAAATGGTAGAACTCCTAATCAAATTTATAGAACTGTTTTTGCAGATAAAATAAAAGTACTTCTTAAAAACTACAAATTAAGCGATGACATAGCATTTAGATTTAGTAATAAAGGCTGGGTAGAACATCCTCTTACTGCAGAGAAACACGCAAGTTGGATAGACAGAATTAATGGAGGAGGAGAAGTAGTAAATCTTTTTATGGATTATGAAACGTTTGGAGAACATCAATGGGAAGATACGGGAATATTCAATTTTTTAGAACAACTTCCCGCAGAAATATTAAAAAACCCAGATAATAATTTTATGACTCCCAGCGAAGTAGCAGATGCTTATGAAGAACGCGGAAAAATAGATGTTCATAATTACGTTTCATGGGCAGATATTGAAAGAGATATAAGTGCTTGGCTAGGCAATAACATTCAACATTCAGCAATAAAAGAACTTTATGCGTTAGAGCCTTACGTAAAAGCAACGGGAGATGAAAATCTAATTGAAACATGGAGAAATCTGACCACATCAGATCATTTTTATTATATGTGCACAAAATATTTTCAGGATGGAGATGTTCACAAATACTTTAGTCCATATGAAAGTCCTTATGATGCTTTCATAATATTTATGAATATATTAAACGATTTATCCTTGAAAATTAAGAATAAATTAGGAACAAATACAGATAAAAAAGAAATATCAGAAATTCTGCAAGGAGTTTCAGATAAACCAAGTATGCTATTAAAACATGCCTGATTCAAAAAAAGAGGTGAATTTGTAATGGCAAAAAAGAAAGCAACAAAAAAGAAGGTAACAAAAAAGAAGGCTGAAAAATCAGAAAAATCAAAATCGGAAGTATTAACTAAAAAAACTGCTAAATCCATTGGAAAAAAAACAGTTTCTAAAACAAAAAAATTACAAGATGCTCCTATAGAACAGTATTTTATTCTTTGTAATGGTCAGCCAATAAAAAATGTTAAAGAATTAGCTGACATAATTGAAGATTTAAGAGATGAAGTTTTTAATCATCATGTAAATATGGATAAAAACGACTTTGCAAAATGGATAAGCGATGTATTTAATGAAATAGATTTAGCAGAACAACTTGCTGATGTTAAAGACAAAAAAAACATGCAACTCATATTATATAAGCACATAGTGCATAAATTAACATAGAAAAAAGAGGGTGAAGAATGGGAGAGAACTCATTTTACTTTAAAGAGGGTAGAAAAGCAAATACTTTGAAGGAATTTTACAAAGTCATTAAAGATATATCTGAAGAGGAATATTCTCATCATGTAAACGAAGATAAGAATGATTTTTCTGAATGGGTGCGTCATTCTCTGAAAAATGAAAAACTTGCAGATAAACTAAGAGATTCAGGTTCATTAAATGAAATGACTGCATTGATTTATGATGAATTGTCTCATGAGGAACCTGTAGAAGAAGAAAAAAAGGAAGAGAATAAAGAAGAATCAAAAGAAAGTAATTTAGAGACTGCTGAGGAAAAAGCCGAAAAAGAAAAAGATGCTAAGGAACTAACAGAACATAAAGAGCAAGAACCTACACCGCAAACAGAATCCAAAACGAAAGAAGAAGATAAATATGAAAATGCTCTTAAAAAACACTCAAAACTAATGCTTAGAGAATTAATATTTGGTACTGTTCTTGGAATATTTTTAGGAATGATTCTTATGGCAATCCTAATAAATCTGGGGGTATTCTAAATAAAATGGCAGATAATGATACAGATGCCATAATTGAAACAATAAAACCTGTTGGTGAATATTTATTTGAAGTTTCTTGGGAAGTTTGTAATAAAGTTGGAGGAATTTACTCAGTTATTAGCACAAAAGCCAAACTCATAAATGATTGTTACAAAAATTATTATCTAATAGGTCCTTATTTTGAAAAAAAAGCAAAAGAAGATTTTTCTGAAAAAGAACCTCCCGAAGAATTCAAAGAAGCGTTTGGAAAATTAAGAGAGGAAGGAATAATTCCTCATTATGGAATATGGCTTATCAAAGGAGAACCTAAAGCAATTCTATTAGAATTTAAAGGAATATCTTTACTAAAAAATTCAATTAAATCTGAACTTTGGGAAAGATATGGGATAGATAGTATAATGAGTGGCTGGGAATTTGAAGAGCCAATGTTATTTTCCTGGGCAGCAGGAAGTTTACTTGTTAAACTTGAACAATCTGGGGCAATAAATCCAGAAAAAACAATTCTTCACACTCACGAATGGTTAACGGGCTTTTCAATATTTAGATTAAAAAAAGATAATTCAAAAATATCAACAGTTTTTACAACGCACGCAACAATACTTGGTAGAAGTCTAAGTAGTAATGGACAAAATCTTTATTCTTCACTGGGAAAATTTGATTCTTATCAAAAAGCAAGAGAAATAGGTGTTTTAGATAAGTATACCGCAGAAAAAGCTTCAGCACAAAAAGCAGATGTATTCACAACAGTTTCAGAAATAACTGCAAGAGAAGCAGAATTTATACTTGGAAGAAAACCAGAAGTGTTAGTATTAAATGGTATGGATATGAGTTTATTTCCTTCAATAGAGGAAACAAGCATAAAGCACGTAACTTCTAGAGAAACAATTAGAGAACTCTTAGCATACACTTTTTTTCCATACTATAAATTTGATTTGAAAAAAAATCTTAGCTTTTTTTTAGCTGGAAGATATGAATACGGAAACAAAGGAGTGGATGTTTTTATTGAAGCTCTTAGTATGTTAAATAAAAAATTACGTACTCTTAATACTGATAGAACAATTTCAGCTTTTTTCTTTATGGCGATGCCTAATAATGGTGCTAAAGTAGAATTATTAGAGAATAAAAATTACTATAGACACATTCATAATTATGTTCATTCTAAATCGCATGAAATTCTAAAAAAAATTGTTACAGATTTTTTATCAGGTTCAAACCCTACTGATACTCTTTTTAACAAAGAATTTTTACATGAAATGAAAAGAGATATAATAAGATTTCAAAGAAAAGGAACGCCCGTTCTTTGCACACATAAACTTTATGAATCCGAAGAAAATAACAGAATAATAAAAACTTTTAGAGAAGTAGGTCTAAATAATTTATCTGAGGATAAAGTCAAAGTGCTTTTATTTCCAGCATATCTTGATGGAAATGATTTTTTGTTAAATATGGAATTTTATGATGTAATCGCGGGTTGTCATTTAGGTGTTTTTCCAAGTTATTATGAGCCTTGGGGTTATACTCCTTTAGAAGCAGGAGCTGTAGGAGTTCCAGCAGTAACAACAGACTTAGCAGGTTTTGGAAGATTTGTTATGCCTGCAAAAGAAAAATATAATGATAAACTCGATGGTATTTATATTCTTCAAAGAGATAAGAAAAACAGAGAAGAAAGTATAAATCAGCTTTATGAAATAATGTTGAAATTTGCTATGATGGACCATTCAGAAAGAGTTGACAATAAGGTGCGCGCAAAAGATATAGCTCATCTTGCAGATTGGAAATATTTGGCTATGAATTATATTAGAGCTCATAATTTAGCGATTTCTAAGAAAAAATAATTTTACTCATCAGGAGCCTTATCCCATTTAACATTATTGAAAAAAGAAACTATTTCACTTAGTGCGCCGTGCTGTTTTCTTGCATAAGCTCTTACTAAGTATTGTTTTGCCATTCTGTTTGTGTTAAAATAAGAACCATTAATTGCCAGAGCATTTCTCATAATTTTTGCGTATCCATTATTATTTGTATAATACATAGGTACAATAATTTTTTCTAATTTTTCATACAATGAATTTGAATCTATTTCATCAATTCTTTGTCGATCTTTTTCAGAAACATTTTCAGGTCCGATGGACCAACCAGTGAAATTTTCTATACAACCCTCAATCCACCAACCATCAAGTATTGACAAAGAAGGAACGCCGTTGTGAGCTGCTTTCATACCGCTCGTACCTGACGCTTCAAGAGGTCTAATAGGGGTGTTAAGCCACAAATCACAACCCGAAGTTAATAGTTTAGCTAAAGACATAGCATAATTTTCTAAAAATACAATACTTATTTCTGATTTAAGGTCTCTTAGTATATCATAAATATGTTTTATTATCTCTTTTCCTTCTTCATCTCTTGGATGTGCCTTTCCAGCATAAATAATTTGAAGTTTTCCAACTTGTGAATTTATTTTTTTTAACCTTTCAAGATCTCTAAATAAAAGGTCTGCTCGTTTATAGCCTGTTGATCTTCTTGCAAAACCTATAGTGAAAATGTCTTTATCAAATCCTGCATTTGCATAAGTATTAATGTAGTCCATTAAGTCTTTTTTTGCAAGATTATGAACTTGCATAATTTCTTCAGGAGGTATTTTTAGAACGTTTCTAAGGTCAAAAGGATTTCTTCTCCAATCAGGAACATGTTTGTCTAATAGTTGAGCTAAATACTTGTTTGTCCAAGTCACAGAATGTACGCCGTTTGTGATATAATCTATATTAACATTTGGAAACATTGTTTTTGATACTTCTTGATGTTTTTTGGAAACAGCATTAATATATGCTGCGAATGTCATGGCTAAAACAGTCATGCTAAATTTATTATCTTGACAAACCATATTTGCTATTTCAGGTGTGAAAAGATCTCCTATTTTATGCTTAACAGCATCTTTACGAAATGCATCGTGACCAGCAGGAACAGGTGTGTGGGTAGTAAAAGAACATTTTTCTCTAACTCTTTCTATTCTTTCATCAATATTTATTATTTCTGTTAGTTCTTTGTATAGTTCTAAAGTTAGAAATGCTGCGTGACCTTCGTTCATGTGAAATTTTTTTGGTTTGTGACCGAGTTTTCTAAGCATTCTAACTCCACCAACGCCTAAAACAATTTCTTGTTTTAATCTGTAATCAAGATCTCCTCCATAAAGAAAACTAGTTAATTTTCTATCTTCTTCAGAATTTTTTTGAATGTTTGTATCTAAAAATAGTATTTTGTTTCTTTTCTTGTTTATTCCTGTTAAGAAATATTCCCATGCTGTAATGTAAACGGTTCTGTTTTCTATTTGAACCTCTACTTCAATATCGAGTTTTTTCATGAAATCATTTATTGGCCAGTTATTTTCTTTTTCGTGTTGCCACCCCGAATCATCTATTTCTTGATAAAAATAGCCTTTTTCACTTAGAAGAGTTACGCCCACTACATCCATGCCTAAATCAGCAAAACTTTTTAGGGTGTCTCCTGCTAAAACGCCCAGACCTCCACTATAAGTGGGCATAGAGTCATTTATTGCTATTTCCATGCTAAAATAAGCAATCATATCATCGTAAGGTTGCATATATTTGTTCAAATATCAGTATTTAAAAGCTTTTTGCAACATTGTGGTGTTGTAACAAAAAGAAATTGAGTGAAAAAACTGTTTTTTTTGTTTCAATAAATAAGTAGTTAGTGATTTCTTTGACTTTGTTGTGGTTTGTGGTCTTTTTTGTGTGGTTTGTAATAACATAGTATAATATATAAATATTAGATTTTTTATTTATCAATTAGTGGTAACAAGATAACGAACTATTTATATATTTCTTTTAAAAACCCAATCGTCATGGCAAAAGACTTAGGAATTCAATCCCAAAAAGATGAAGACACAAACAAATGGTACACTGAACTAATTACTAAAGGAAACTTAATAGAATATACAGACGTTTCTGGTTGCTACATCCTAAGACCCAAAGCACAATTTATGTGGGATACAATAAGAGAATATATAGATAAACTAATCAAAGAGGATGGTGTTCAAAATGCATCATTTCCTTTATTCATTCAAGAAAGCCTTTTGTTAAAAGAACAAGAACACGTTGAAGGATTTGCACCAGAAGTAGCATGGGTAACTCATGCAGGAGATACAAAATTAAACGAAAAACTTGCAATAAGACCTACTTCAGAAACAATAATGTATGCTGCATACGCAAAATGGATAAGATCTTATAATGACTTACCTCTAAGATTAAATCAGTGGTGTAATATTGTAAGGTGGGAATTCAAACATCCTCAACCCTTTCTTAGGTCCAGAGAATTCTTTTGGCAAGAAGGACACACAGTATTTGAAACAGCAGATGAAGCAAAAAAAGAAACTAAAGATATTCTTCTAAACATATACAAAAAAACATATGAAGATTTACTTGCAGTACCTTGTCTTGTAGGTTATAAATCTGATAAAGAAAAATTTGCGGGTGCAGAATACTCTATGTCTTGTGAAGTATATTTACCAATTGGAAAAGCAATTCAAGGATGTACAACGCACTTCTTAGGACAAAACTTTTCCAAAGCATTTGGAATAAAATTTATGACAAAAGATGAAAAAGAAGACTACGGTTATCAAAATAGCTGGGGATTTACAACTCGCTCAATAGGTGTTGCAATAATGGCGCACTCAGATTCAAAAGGACTTGTTATTCCTCCTAAAATAGCACAAAACAAAATTGTAATTATTCCGATTACTAAAAAAGAAAATGAAAAAGAAGTAATTGAGTTTTCAGATAACTTGGCTAAAGAATTAAAAGAATTTTCGCCATACGTTGACAAAAGAAATAAATCTTTTGGATTTAAACTAAATGATGCAGAACTTGGTGGTTATCCAATAAGACTTGAAATTGGTGGAAAAGAAATTGAGTCAAAAGAAGTAGTTCTAACAAGAAGAGATACTTTAGAAAAAACAAAAATTAAATTAACTGATATTAAAAAAACTATTAAAAAAACACTTGAAGACATTCATATTAATTTATTTAAAAAAGCGAAAAAACTTCTTGAAGAAAATATAGTTGAAGAATATTCTGATTTGAATAAAATAATTAAATATGTTAAAGCAGGAAAAATTGTTAGAACTTGTTATGATGGTACAATTGAAACTGAAGATATTTTAAAAGATAAAACAACGGGAAAAACTCTTGTGATTCCTTTTGAAGAGGAAGATGTTTCAAAATTAAAATGTCCTTTTTCAAATAATTCTGCGAAACACATCGTTTATGTTGCCAAAAGTCTATGATTTAACTACTTAATAGTGGTTATTAATGGAAAAGCTTATAAAGGATGCTTTATTGTCTTTTTTTAAGAGGACAAATAAAATGATAACAAGAGATCAAGTTAAAGCATTGTTAGTTCTGAAGAAAACACAAGAGCTATCTGAAAAAATACGCAAACCAGAAAATAAAGAACTTCTAAAAGATATTGCTGAAAATCTTGCTCGTTCAATTACTGACATTGTTGCAATGAATATGTATGACCCAAACGGAACCAGACTTTATGATGCAGAAACAAAAAAAGATGCAACCTTTGAATATGAAGAAGATGATTTCAAAAAAATGTTTGACCAAGAATATGAACAATTTCTAAACAATTCTAATTTAATTAAAGAACAAATGATAGTTGTAGCAACATATCAATACATGGGAAAAGAAGAATATGTGAGCTTACTAAAAAATACTTCCGATATATTAGGAATAAAAAAGGAAACATTTGATATTGATAATAAAATATTGTTTGCCCTTGAAAAAAACGAAAAAATTGTTGATGAAGTAACAAAGAGCGCAATACGTGAAGGGGTAGATGTAGCAACATCTCAAGAAAAACTTGATGAAGTATTAAGAAAAATATTCAAATCACCTGAAGAATATGTTAAACACCATTCTAAAAATCTAAAGAGAATAGAACAATTTTATGAAAAAGTTCAAAATTTAGCATTAGAAAAGTCCGATGAGGGTTCTCAAATGTATTTGTTTTCAAATAATGTTAAAAGACTTATTCATAAATTAAATGACAAACACTCAGATATTCTTAATGAAGACCTAAATAAAGACGTAATAAGAATTTATTTCAGTTAAGTGGTATTAACTGCTTTTTCTGCTTAAAACAATGTTTGTATCAGGATAAAATCTTAAAATTAATTCTTCTTCACTATTGTAGACTGTTTGATTTTTTGAAACAGTAAGTTTTGTAATTACTTCTTTGTTTGGTTCAACATCATAACAATCAACTGTTTCTCGACTAAAAAACCCTGAAAAAAGCTCCAAAACTATTCGCTGTATATATGTATATGCTTCTAACAATAAAGGTATAGGATAATGAAAATTTATTCTTTTTTCAAAGCATCCTTCTCTTCCTTCAAATTGAAATGCTTTGCAAGAGTTGTCATAACCTCTCTAAAAGAAACTTCTTCGACGAGTAGTGGAAGCATATCTTCATTCCAACGCTTATGCAAAGCCTTAGCCTTATTAAACATCTTCAAAATACTAGGATCATCACCAGACTCCTCACACTTTTTAGCAACCAAAGCCATATTAAATTTAATTTTATGTTTAATCAGCTGATAGACATCATAATGGTCTCTTGGTTTATTACGACCAATAGCAGCGGCAATTTTTTCAGCAACCATCTCTTCACGATTTAAACAAGGAAAACTAAATGAAGGAATATTTGAGTAGAAATGTTTTATTTCTAAAGTCTCTGGCAAGAGGATTAGTTTTCCTTTTTCGTTAAGGTCAATAAATATTTCTCCTTCTCCAAGTTCTGTTTTGTATGGAACGACTAAACGTACGAATTTATCAACATCTTTATCTTGGGTTATTGTGCCAAATAACTTTGATTCGTTAATTATTGTCTCAATTTCCTTTCTTACAAATTCTAAGGATTTGTTTAATGTAAAATCAATATCTTCACTTAATCTGGTGTGATCTAATATTGCTTTTTGTAGCGCGGTTCCTCCTTTAAAGTATATGCCTTTGACATCTTTCATCAAATAAAGTAGAATTGTTATGTAATAATCTTTGACTAGTAAATTCTTTTGAAATTTTTTCTCAGCAAGAATTATTTTTAATTCGTCTATGCTTAGTTTCTTTTCGATAGCCATTTTTTTGATTCCTCCTTGCTTAGAATTTTAAAAGGATGTCCGTCTATTTTTTTTGAGACAGATTGTTTAAGTCTTTTCTCACTGGTTTTTCGGAAAATAAACGGAGTATTAAGAATAGTTTTTTTGCCGTAACGCTTAAGACTATACACTTCAATTTTTGCAGGGATTTGATCTGTTAGTCGCCAATAATTAGCAGAAGCCCAGCCTCCTATGAAATAATCTTCTCCGTTCATGATTTCATCAGCCAGAATAAACGCATCATCTGCCCACTTGCCAGTTTTAGCCTTAACAGGAATAAGATAATATTTATTTTTGTTAAGACTGATTATTCTTTCTTTTTGTAGGAGTTTGTGGATAGTGTGACGCATACTAGGATCACTACTAAAATGATGTTTGATATCTTCTCGAGTAAAAAAATACTTTTTATCAAACTCAAGTTCTGCAACAATCTTCATTTCCGTTTTTGAAAGACCTTCCATATTACATCACTAAATATTACGATTTACAACATATAATGAGGCGAATTATATTTAAATATTGTGGTTTTAAAGCCCTATTTCTCTTATAAATCAGCCCTGAAAAGTAGTTAAAATGAATAAAGTTTAATTTGTGAAGTTTTTTTAGAATTTGGTTTTGTATTCTTTTATAATTAGAAAAATATGGCGGCTCTGACCGGATTCAGAACGCATCTTTTTAGAAAAGCTGCATCAAAATCTTGCACACAAGGTGCATATCAGAGCTACAAAAAAACGTGTAGTAAAAATATGGCGGCTCTGACCGGATTTGAACCGGTGACCTGTCGGTTAACAGCCGACCGCTCAAGCCAGACTAAGCTACAGAGCCAAGAATGGGATGGATTTGATTTTTGTTTATATAAGTTTTGTTTGATTTGCAACAATATTAATAATATTTAAAACTTCGTAAATAATCTTGGTATTAAAAAGGGGTTGTTTTTATGGGAATTGAAGAACAAATTAATAAAATAAAGAAGAACTTAAATCAAGATACTGTTTTTATTGTTGCTGTTAAATATGCAAATATTTCTCAAATAAAAGAAATTTTAAGGTGCGGTGTTGTTAATTTGGGTTTTAATACTTTTCAACAATTAAATGAAGTAAAAAATGAATTGCCTGATAACATAAAACTTCATTTTATTGGTCACTTACAATCAAATAAGATAAGAAAAATACTTGAATCAGACGTTTTTCTTATTCAAAGTGTTGATTCTTTGAAAGTGGCTGAGAAAATAAACAATGTTTGTACAGATTTAGGAATTAAACAAAGAGTTCTTATTCAGTTAAAAACGGATAAAGAAAAAGAATATGGATTTAATCCAGAAGAACTAAACAATGAATTCTTATCTAAATTAAAATCTCTTTCTAATATTGTAATTTTAGGTCTTATGACAATTCCTCAAGGGGTTGAGCATTTAGACGAATTAAAAGAAAGCTATGTTCTTATGAATAAAGAATTTGAACGATTGAAAATTTTTTTTGGAGAAGAATTTGAATATATTTCTATGGGTATGAGTCAAGACTATGAATTAGCAATTAAATATGGTGCAAATATGGTTCGAATTGGAAGAGTAATTTTTAAATAAACTCTTCAATTTACTACCTAATAGAGATAACTTTATAAAATATGTTTATTTTCTCTAGATTATGAAATATGCTCATGAAAAATACTATTCAGAAAAAGAAGCTCTAAGAAAAATACTTGGAACAACTGATGTAATATCTGAAAATATAATCAAACCATATCATCATAAAGATAGAGTAAAAGTTTACCCAGGCTTTGATGTCGCAAAAAAATATAGATCAGCATCACCAAGATCAATACAAAAAACGCATCTTGAAGCAAATGCACATAAAAATCTTGAAAAAATAGATGTAAACAGTCCAAAACTCTACGGAATTTTACATAATGAAGAGGAATGCAGTATATTTATGGAATACATTAAATCTATTCCTCTAACAAGCTTAATGGTAGATAATAGTGCTGAACTGCCAAGAGTTCTAAACCAAACAGGTGCAGAACTCGGTAAATTATTTGAAAACAGATATTTGCATGGAGATTTAACATCTTATCATGTATTTGTGAATGGTGTGGTTCATCTTTTTGATTTAGAAACCACAAGAAAATTTGGTGCAGATGATTTTTATTTTAGGCTTAAGAAGGAATGGGTAGGTTTTATTAGTTCTAAACAAGGAAGAAGATGGAATATTCCTTTTAGTAAAGAACAAGAAGAGATGATATTTGAAGGTGCCAGAGCTTATCTTTCAGATGCTAAAACAAAGGATATTTTAGAACATTTGGTTATGAACAATTAGTTTTTTTCGTTTTTTCGTTTTTTTTAAAATATGAATGATTTATCTTCAATATGGAAGTTAATTCTTATCGTTAACTTTAAAAACACCTATAAGTTTCCTCGATGCGAAGAGAGAAGAGCAGACATGGGGTGTGATTTCTCTAGGTGAACTAAATGCAGAAGATGAAAAGCCTATTACCAAGTTTAAAAGAAAAAAAAAGATATCTTGTATTTGAAGCGATACCTGTAAACAGTAAACTAAACATTAAACAAAGTTTGCTAAACTCTGTCATGACAAAGATAAAAAATTTACTAGGTGTGTTTGAATCTGCAAAAGCAGGAATAATGCCAATAGAATTTAATAAAAGTACAAATAAAGGAATAATAAGAGTTAACAATCAATATGTAGACAAAGTAAAATCAACGTTGCTATTCATTAACGAAATAGAATCACAACAAGTAATAATAAGAAGTGTGGGAATTTCAGGCATGATAAATAAAGCCAAAACAAAATTTAAAGCAGCAGAATAACATATACAAATGTGAAAAAATGGAACAAACAAAAATCAATAATTTTTGATGTTCCAAAAAAACGTAAAAATTAAACAAAGAGAACCAAGGAGGAATTTTTTATGGAACCAATACAACATCAAATGATGGGATATGACAGAGCAATAACAATGTTTAGTCCAGACGGAAGACTATTACAAGTTGAATACGCAAAAAGAACAGTAAGACTTGGAAATACAGCAATAGGAATAGTTTGTAAGGATGGAGTTATCTTAGTTACAGACAAAAGATTGGTTGATAAACTAGTAGTGCCAGATTCAATCGAAAAAATATTCAAAATAGATGATCACATAATGGCAACAGCAGCAGGAATTTTATCTGATGCAAGAGTATTAGTTGAAAGAGCTCAACTAAAAGCTCAACAACACAGAGTAGAATTTGATTCTCCAATAGATAATCTTGCTATTGTAAAAGACATTTGCAACTTAAAACAATTAACAACACAATCAGGTGGATACAGGCCGTTTGGTGTAGCTCTTTTAATTGCAGGAATTGATGAAAACGGAATTAGTTTATTTGAAACAGATCCAACAGGACTCTTTTATCAATACAAAGCAGCAGTTATAGGCGAAGGAGAAGCAGATGCAGAAGAAATGCTCCACAAAGAATATGATGAAAATATGACTATGGAAGATGGACTAAAACTTGCAATAAAATTACTAAAAAAAGTTTTAAATTCAAACTTCAAAGCTGAAAGAATCGATGCAGCTATGATTCCAGTTTCAACAATGAAAATGAAAAAAGTAAGCAAAGAAAAAATTGAAAAACTAATAAAATAAGGTGAGAAAATGAGTCACAAACAACAGATATATGACAAAGAAAAAGTACAATTTAATCTTGTTAAATATCAGAAGTTCGGAAAAACTTTTGAATTAGCTGTTGACCCTGACCTTGCGATTGCATTTAAGAACAATAATAAAGGAAAAGAAGAAGAACTAATAGAATTATTAAGAGCCGAAAAAATTTTTTCTGATACAAAAAAAGGAGAACTTGCTTCACCAGAAGATTTAGAGCAAGTCTTTGGTACGGATAAATTTCTAACAATAGCAATGAAAATGCTAAATGAAGGAGAAATTCAGCTAACCGCGGAACACAGAGAAAAATTAAGACAAGAAAAAAAGCAAAAAATAATTCATCTAATACACAGAGCATGTATTAACCCTCAAACAGGAACGCCTCATCCAGTTCAAAGAATTGAAAACGCGATGAATGAAGCAAAAGTAAAAATAGATGAATTCAGAAAAGCAGAAGACCAAGTAAATGATGTATTATCTTTACTAAAACCAATTATTCCAATAAAAACAGATGAAATAACTCTTTCAATAAGACTAGGCGTAAACTACGCTTCAAAAATGCAGGGTATACTAACTGGTTATGGAAAAATAGAAAATGAAGTTTGGAGTAGCGATTCTTACTTTTGTAAACTAAAAATTCCTGCTGGAATACAAGAAGAACTATTCGATGAGTTAAATAGTAAAACTCATGGAACTGCTCAAATCGAACTCGAAAAAAATAACACTTAAAGAATATAAAGGTGAAAAAATAAAATGGGAGAATTAATAGCAAAAGACAAAGATGTAGTTGTTCCCGGACAGGTAATCGCAAAAGGATTGGATTTTCTGCCAAGCCACGGAACCTACAGATTAAAAGACGACGTTATGGCAAATAAATTAGGTATTTTATCAGTTGAAGGAAAAGTACTAAAAACAATTCCTATAGCTGGAAGATACTTGCCTAGAAAAAATGATGTAATCATCGGAAAAGTTAATGACATATTAATGAGTGGATGGAGACTGGACATAAATAGTCCTTACAGCGCAGTATTACCATTAAAAGATGCGAGTTTTGATTTCATTCAAAAAGGTACAGATCTAACAAGATACTTTAAACTTGAAGATTATGCTGTTGCAAAAATTACAAATGTTACATCTCAAAATTTAGTGGACATAACAGTAAAAGGACCAGGCCTTAGAAAACTTAAAGGTGGAAGAATAGTAAAAGTTAGTCCACATAAAGTTCCAAGAATAATAGGAAAAAAAGGTTCAATGGTTTCAATGATAAAAAATGCGACTGGGTGTAAAATAATTGTAGGACAAAATGGTTGGGTGTGGATGGAAGGAGAACCTGATATGGAAGTAATTGTATCAAGTGTTCTAAAGAAAATCCAAGCAGAAAGTCATATACCAGGACTTACGGATAGAGTCAAAACTTATCTAGAAGAAAAAACAGGTAAAAAAATTGATTTATCCCAAATAAATTCAGAAGAAAAAGAATCTGAAGATGAACCAAGATTTCAACACAGAAATAATAATGGTAATCGTCCAGCAAATAATAATAACCACGGTGAAAGAAAATGAGTGAAGAATTTGAAAGACCAAGCAAAAGAAAGCTAGATGAAACAAGACCTATTGAAGCAGAAGCTGGTGTGATAAAAAAAGCAGATGGTTCAGCAAGATTCAAAATTGGAGATACAGAAGCATATGCAGCAGTTTATGGACCAAGAGAACTTCATCCAAGATTTCTGCAAGATCCTAAAACAGGAATACTAAGATGTAATTATAGTATGCTTCCTTTTTCAGGTGATGGATCAAGGGTAAGACCAGGGCCATCTAGAAGAAGTAAAGAAATTAGTTTAGTGTCAGAAAAAGCATTAATTCCAGTAATGAATCTGGAAGATTATCCAAACACTGTAGTTGATGTTTTTATAGAACTTCCTCAAACTGATGCAGGAAGTAGATGTGCAGGAATTTGTGCAGCATCAATAGCACTTGCAGATGCAGGTCTTATGATGAAAGACATGGTTGCAGCTGTTTCCGTAGGACAAGTAAGAGGAGCAATGATTATTGATCTTGATGGAGAAGAAGAACACATGGATGAAAATGAAGGAACAGATATTCCTGTTGCATTAATTCCATCAACAGAACAAATAACTCTTCTTCAAGGAGATGGAATTGTACATAGAAATAATTTAATAAAAGCAATTGAAATGGTTAAACCTGCTCTAAAAAAAATTGCTGAAGAACAAAGAAAGGCACTCCACAAAAAGTACAATACTCAAATAGGTGATCAAAAATGAATCAAGAAATGATGGAACACATTAAGCAAGCTCTTAAAAAAGGAACTAGGCTAGATGGAAGAAGACCTGATGAGTTTAGAAAAATAAGTATAGAAACAGGATTTCTTTCAACTGCTGAGGGATCAGCAAGAGTGAAATGTGGAGCTGCAGAAGTATTAGCTGGTGTTAAAATGGCTATTGAAAAACCATATCCTGACACTCCAGAAGACGGAATGCTTATGGTAAATGCAGAATTGCTTCCTTTAAGTAACCCTGAATTTGAATCAGGACCACCAAGTATAGCTTCAATAGAAACTGCAAGAGTAATTGACAGAGGAATAAGGGAATCAAAAACAATGGACACAAAAGGTTTATGTATTGAGAAAGGTGAAAAAGCTTGGACAATTGCAATTGATGTTGTTCCAGTAAACTATGATGGAAACCTTATTGACCTTGGTGGATTAGCAGCTGTTGCGGCTTTAAAATCAGCAAAGTTTCCTTTTGTTGACAAAGAAGGTGTTGTAGATTATCACAAAAGAACAGACAAAGGAGTGGATATGAAATTTTTTCCAATTCCAGTAACTGTTTCAAAAATAGGAGATGTTTTAGTTGTAGATCCTACAGATGAAGAAGAAAAAGCTGCTGAATCAAGACTTACTATAACTTGTCTTGATGATGAAAAAATTTGTGCACTTCAAAAAGGAGGAAGTAATCCTTTTACAGCTGATGAAATCGAGAAAATGGTAGAATTAGCATTTGCAAGAGCAAAAGAAATTAGAGCAAAACTTCAGGAGGTAAAATAAAATGTTAGACCTTAATTTTCCGGAAGAATATAATACAAAATTTGAAAAAGCAAGATTGATTGGTTCAAGAGCGCTCCAAATAAGTATGGGTGCTCCTTTTTTGGTAAAAATAAGTAAAAAAAAACTTGCTGAAATAAAATTTAATCCTGTAGAAATTGCAAAAATCGAATTTTATGCAGGAGTAATTCCTATGGAAGTAAAGAGGTTAAAGCCTCACGAAAAATAATTTTTTTTACTTTTATATTTTTTTAATAATGGGTGATTTTTTTTGGATGTAAATAGTATTGAACATAAAAAAACGGATAAAACAATAGGAAAAATTGGAAGTTTGAGTTTTATTACAGGAGTTATTGTTTCTTTGTTTATGGGTGTTATTATGCCTGGCAATATGAATGTTGTTGTCGCATCATTATTAATGACACTTGGTTTAGTTGTGGGTCTTTTGAATGTTTCTCAGAAAGAATCAACAAATTTCTTACTTGCAACAGCAGTATTAGTAATAGTATCAGGATTTGGAAGCAGTCTTTTGAGTAGAGTGGAATTTTTTGGACCGTTCATAGTTTCAACTCTTTCTTCACTTATGATATTTGTAATTCCGGCAACAATAATAGTTGCATTAAAAGTAATATTTGCTGCAGCTCACAAAAAAGCTTAAAGAATTATGAAAAAACTCACAGAGATAAAAACTGAAGATGGTTCTGTTTCTTATAGAAATAAAATAATTGACGAAACATATCATACTAAGTCAGGAGCAATAGAAGAAGCATTTGAAAAACATGCTAAACCTTTAAAAATTTGGGAAAAAAATAATCCTGTCATCTACGATGTATGTTTTGGAATAGGGTATAATGCTGTTGCCGCAATTGATTTAATAAAAGAAAAGAATCCTGATTCAAAAATAATAATTTATTGCTTTGAAAATGATATGGACATTTTAGAAAAATGCTTAGAGATAAATCCTAAGTTCAAAAATTATAGTATTATAAAAGAATTTGTCAAAAATTTTATTAAAAATAATAAAACAAGTCTTGAATCAAACAATGTTAAACTTATAATGATGTTTGGAGATGCAAAAATACAAATAAATAATGTCAAGGAAAATGCAGACTATGTTTTTTTTGACCCTTTTTCTCCAAAAAAACATCCTGAGATGTGGGAAAAAGAATTCTTTTCAAATATTTTTTCTAAAATGAATTCTTCAGGCATGCTTTCTACTTATTCATTTGCAAGAATTGTTAAAGATAATTTGAAAAGTGTTGGTTTTGTCGTTAAGCCAGGTCCTATTATTGGAAGAAGGAGTCCGAGCACAATTGGAATAAAAGAAAAATAAAAAATACGTTCTGATTTTACTTCTTCGCTTTTGTTTTTTTAGTCTAGTAGTATTACAAATATTAAAATAAAGTCTCTTGTCATTCCTGAACATTTTTTATATAAATGCATATTTTTGCAACATGCCCTTTAATAAACAGATGGTGTTTTTACAAGTTTCTTACGATTTAGGCAAAAATCCTTGTTTTTAGACGCTAAAAGCTTCTTTTTAACCCTCTATTTTTGTCTTGTATTCATAAGAAAAGTTTATAAATGGTCTGGTGTTCCTTTTGGGTCAAGGGGCTGTGGGGTAGCTTGGCTAACCTTTTAGGTTTGGGACCTGAAGCCCCCGGTTCAAAACAGTGGACTTGCCGTCCGATTTGGAATGCAAATTGCTGATGAAAGTCCGGGCAGCCCCATTCCAATTAAATATAATTAAAATAGGTTAAAGAAATGGCAAAAAAACAAATGCAAGGATCCACAAAAAGATTTGGAGCAAGATATGGAAGAACTGTAAAAAATAAACTTGATAAAATTGAGTCTCAAGCTAAAGCGGTATATAAATGTCCATATTGTTCTGCAAAAAATGTTAAAAAACAAATGGCAGGAATTTGGAAATGCAGTAAATGCAACAAAAAATTCACTAGCAAAGCTTATTCAGTAGATAAATAATTGAGAGGTCGTTAAGATGTCGGAATATATATGTTTTAGTTGTAATAGAACGATTAAAGGAGATCAAGTCAAAAAGAGAATAAGGTGTATATACTGTGGTGCAAAAATTATCTTCAAAAAAAGATCAGCATCCACTAAAATTGAAGCGGTCTGATAATTTAACTGCTAAAATTATAATTATAAATGGTGCTAAAGATTTAGAAAAGTTATTCTCTTTGGAGGATAAAGAATTTCCAAACAAAAGAGCATCATATAAAACAAAATTAACAAAAAAAGGTCTTGAATTTGATATTGTTGCAACTGATTCTGTTGCTTTAAGATCTGTTTTGAACACAATAACAAAAATAATTACTGTTTATGAAAAAACAGTGAAGGCAATAGAAAATGAATAAAGAATTCGAAGAAAAAGTAAACAAGTTATCTATGATTGAGCAAAATTCTCAATATCTTGCATCTCAAAGACAAAATTTTCAAACTCAACTAATTGAAATTGAATCTGCATTAGAAGAACTTGATACTTCATCAGATTCTTACAAAATAATAGGAAATGTCATGGTTAAAAGTGATAAAGAAACTTTGAAAAAAGAATTAATTGAGAAGAAAAATATTATAGATGTAAGAATTAAATCTATAGAAAAACAAGAAGACAAAATAAAAAATGATGCAAAAGAATTAAGAGAAGAAGTTATGAAAGGACTCGAAGACTCAAAAGCAGAAAAGGGCGAGAAAAAATGAACAATTTGTCAGAAATTATACATATTCTAAAAGAATTACAAGAAGATAATACAGTATCAAAAAATGTTAAAAATAAAGTTGCAGAAATGCAAAAAGACTTAGAAGGCTGTAAAGATGATGAATTATCCTTAAAAGTTAACAAAATTCTATGCGAATTAGAAGAATTAAGCAATGATGTTAATCTTCCGGTTTTTGTTAGAACTCAAATTTGGAACTTGACAAGTATGCTAGAAACTATTTGCTAAATTAATTAGATTTATTAGATTTCTTTTTTAATCTACGTGCTTCTTTTGATGCCATAAAATTACTAAATATTATTCTTTCATTTTCCTTTGTTTCAATCCAAGTTCTAAGAAGAGATATTTTTTTGACAACACCAGTTACTGATTGAGCAGTTATTTTATCTCCTACAACAAATTTCATCTTAGTTTTTATTAAAAACCATCCATAAAAATTTGGCATAAATTCAAACATCCAAAGCAAAATAGATATTGCTACTATTATTAATATTATTATTCCTATTATTTGAAGTATAGAATAAACAATACCTAACTGGTTAAGTGCAAAAAAGAAGGAAACTATGTATATTGTTACTGTTATTACGCTTGAAAAAAAATTTGATGCAGCAAATTTTTCATCTGTAAAATTGGAAAACATCTTATCGAGTTGAATTTCTATGAATATTTTTTTTAATATTTCTCCAGCTAATTTACCTATCATAAATCCAATTAATAGAATTATTATTGTTATTACAAATTTATTAATTATCGGAGTTACTGAGTCAATTATTTCAATCATATTGCATCGTAAAGTGTTTTATATTATATAGTTATCTGTAAATAATCGGGAGTTAATATATAGATTTATATTTGACAAAAAAGCATTCATTTTTATCAATTATTGATGTAAATTTTGATAATTTGTCAATAAGTTTGTCAAGATTTACTTTTGCTTCTAATTTAGTTGAATATTTTATGTTTTCAAATTCTGGTTTATCAAAGAACTTAAAGCCTGATAGTTTTGAAAAAACATAATCGTTTGATAGAAAATATATGTCTTTTTTTGTTGAAAGATACCCTAATTCTTGAAGAATTGTCAAATCTTCAGTTACATCTAAATCTGAACCGAGTCCTTGAATTAAATCTGTTTGAGAAAATGATTTATTTTTGAATGCGTGTTTCAAAATATTTATTTGTTTTTTAGTTAATTTTTTCATATCAGGAATTTTTTTTGTTGCAAAATTTTCTTTATCTATTATGATTTCTCCATTAATCATTTCAACAAGCAAAGAATACGTTCCTGAGGCATCCTTACACTGAAAATTATAACAATGTATTAGAATAGTATTTATTTCTTTAATTTCTCTTTCAGACATAAGAATTATATCTTTAGGAGAGGTATTTGGCTTAATTAATGGCAATAAATCTTCTTCATTAAACTCATCTAGTTTTTCATCAAAATTTGCTTCATGATTTAAAACATCTTGCGCCCTACCACCATGTCTGCTTTTTTTAGGACGAATGTTAACAAGAAGCGGAACTTCGCTCAGACCAGTTACCATAGCTGTTCCAATTGTTAGGTTTTGTATTTCTTTTTCAGTGCTAGATGTTAATCCTTCAATAGATGTGCTTATTGCTTTCAAATCATTCGGATTTGTAACTTTAAGAATTATTTGAGTTGAACATTGACTCAATACAGACTTATCCACTCTTGCAGGTCTTTGGCTAATAATACAAAGACCAAGACCAAATTTTCTTCCTTCAGAAGCAATATTCCTAATTACTTTACTGCTTTTTGCTTCTCCAAAACTTCTTTCAGGACAATAATTATGCGCTTCTTCAATAACCAAGAAAAAAGGAGGAATTTTATTTTTCTTTCTAAGCTCAAATAAATCTCTAGAAATCTTATACACAATTAATTGTTGAACATCAGGATTTATACCTTTCAAATTTAGTATGTTGCATCGTCCAGGTTTTACTAATTCGTTGTAGGGAGTTGGTGACTCATTAAAAATTTCAAGATTTTTAAGATATTCCACCATATTCATAACTCCAAATTTTGCGTTGCTTTCTTCTTGTTCAAGAGATAATAATAATGAATCAAAAGTGGGTGTCTGAGAATTTTTTAAACTACTGTATAAAACTGCTTGTTGATTACCTGATAATTTTCCTGGCAAAATATGTATTAATTCTTCAGAAGTTATATGTCCATTTAAGGATAAAGGTCTTGCATTAGAATTTGTTTGTATATCTCCAAATTCTTCCATGTTAAACCCTGTTGGTTCAAAATTGAAATGCTTTAATTTTTCTATATCTTCAACATCATCGTTTTTGAATCTTAAAGAAGAATATTCTCCGTGAGGATCAATAACAAGTATAGGAACCTTTCTTTCAATCATTTCTTCTAATAGTACTCCAACCGCATAACTTTTTCCTGAGCCTGATTTTGCTAGAACAGCTAAGTGCATAGTAAGAATTTTATTCAAGTCTAAAAATACATCAATGTTTCTTCCATCAAGTTTTCCAATTAATGCACCTTTTGTAGTATCTTCAAGTTTTATTATATCTTTTATTAGTTTATCTTCTGCTAAAAGAACTTCCGAATCTGGATCAAACGGAATTCTTGGTTTTTTAGTCACATTTTTATCTCTATAACCAATAACCTCGCAAAAAGCAATTGTTGATTCAGCAGTTTTTTCTATTTCAACAATTTGACAAAGAACATAATCATACATTTTGTGATATACTTGTACATACTCAAATTTCTTAGTTTCTTTCTCCACCTCAAATTTAAAATTATTAGTGGTTATTTTTCCTACAATTTTACCTAGTATCACAATAATATAGCCATTTTTTCTCTTTTTATAAGGGTTTTGGTGATTCTAAAGATAACTTTATATACTATTCACGTATCTTTATAAGTAAATTAAAGAAGTTATAATATTAAAAGGTGATTATATGGCAGCAAAAAAACCAGCAAAGGATTCAAAGGATGAAAAAATTGGATTCCATAAGGGATCTTTATCAACACTAGCTAAAGAAAGAGAAGAATTAGGAAGAATTCTTGGAATTGTTAAGCAACTAATGCAAATGCATATAGGCGCACTTAAGGATTTAGGTGTAGATCTTGCCGCTCAGGCAGGAGGGAGTTCAACGCCTTCTCAAACAAAAGGCAAGAAAAAACCTATAGAGGACATCCTTTAATCATTTTTTGTTATTATTATTTTAGTTCTATTTCATTAAGTTTATTTTATTAGCTTAATAATATGTTTATCAATACTTTTAAATAAAAATTAATAATTCTTAGATTCATGGTTAAAAAAGTAGAATTGTTCAATGCCGATTTTAGAAATGCTTTGTCGGATTTTAGAAATGTAATTTTGAATGAATATGAAAATTATGAAATTTTTAGAAAAAGAAATCCTAATTCCAAAGTTCCTCAGCAAAAATATATAAAATCTTTAAGCAGTATAATAAACAAAAAAACAATAAAAGAATTAAAAGATCAAGATGCAATAGGTCAACTTGACAGATCTGCAAATCCAACCCTAAAAAAATATTTAGGTATTACTAATAGTGGTACAATTAATGACCATGGTCGAATTAAACAAATGGTTGATGTTTTTGAAAGAATAACAAAAGAAAATATTTCTAATATTAATTGGTCTTTAAAAGTTAGAGTTAAACCAAAAGATAAAAATATAATTTATATGATTGATTCTGGTCAAACTGCAGGGTATACACGTGAAAGAAATATGTATAATTATGTTTGGTATAAGCCTGAAATATTTATGCCTTGGACAAAATTTACAAATAAAGAAAGAAAAAATATGAAAAAACATATTGACGTTTTAAGTATTGCAAATGTCGCAAAATTTTATACTGAGAGAACTCCTAATAAAGAAGTCCTAAGACTAGAATCAAGAATAAAAGGAAGGAAAAGCCTCGCAGAAAAAATAATCAACGAATATTTGTTACAAAAAGATACTTCCAAAGCGAAACTTCCAACTGATTTGCTGGGAGTAAAAATTATTTGTTCACCAGAATTATTATATTCATTAGCAAGAACAATTACTAAAAACAAAAAACTCATCAAAAGTATAACTCCTTCATATCAAGGTCCTATTTACTATCTTGTTGATACACACGGAGCTTATTCCAGATTAAAAAATTTAGAAGCTTTAGAAAAAATAACTAATGAAGCAATTAATATTAACAAAAAATATGCAGAAGTATATAACCACAAAAAACTATCTGAAAAAGACAAAGTAGAATATGAAAAACAAAAAGATATAGATAAAAAAAAGCTATTTATTTCAGTTAAGTCTTTTATAGAAACATATGGTGCTCCACCTATTAAAGAAGCAATTCAAACATTTGAGTGGAAAGAACTAGATGATAATAGTTATCTTGTTGGTCATGACGCAAAATATTATTTTGAAAGAAGAGATAAAATTCTTTCTGCAAGAAAAAAAGTAGGTCTTGACAAATTTACAGATTATATTGAAGAAATGATGTTTTTTCTACTAGAACCAAGGATATAATTTACTCTTCATTAACAATATTTAATCTTCTGGATTTTGGAACTGCATTCAAAAGAATTCCTTCCTTGACTTTTCCGCATCCGAAGTAATCTTTTTTACTTTTCACTATGACTAGTCTGCTTATAGTTTCATCTGTCTGAACGTCATTACCTTTAAGCCAATCATGTTTTTGTTCTTTAGTCAATTCCAACACATTCTTTTTTGCAAGTTTTGACAATATCTGACTTCCTTCTATGCTTAATCTAAAACCATCTTTTTGATAAGTTCCAAAATATAGACCTGCTGAATCAATCCAGTATGATTCATAATCTATTTTTTCTATATCTCTATTAAGAACATAAACTTTTTCTTTATTGTTAATAAGATATACAAAATTGGGTTTTTCTTCAACTCCAAATTGTTCTTTTAATTTTAAAAAAAGATTTTTCACTTCTTTACTATTCATTATAGTTAAACTCGGCGTGAGTTTCAATTTACACACCCCACAACGGATTATTTCTTCTTTTAATACCAGCAATTTCTTTCAAAAGTTCAATTTCTGGCTTGCTAAGATGTTTAGATAATGATTTTATTTTTCTGAATTCAGGTTCGCTAATATCTGAATAATATATTTCTCCTTCATGAATTTGTCTACCAGAGGTTATTCCGGGAATTGAGGCAGCAACTTGTCTTCCTCTTTCAGCAAAGGAAAGATTTTCTTTATCAGCTTGCATGCTTTTTATTTCTCCAATTCTTTTTCCGTGCTGGTCCATAATTTTTGAACTTTGTTTTAAACTACCTTCAATTATCTCAATTCCCATAATACAAGGATTACTAACTCTAAAAGTACAATTTTTTAATGCTTCAATTTTTGCTGGCTTAGTTAAGCTTTCTAATTCTTTTGCTTCAATTTTTGATTTTTCTTTTTCCTGCCATTCCTCAAATTGATCAATACAAGCATAAATTATGTCATTAACAATCACTTTTACTTTTTCACTTGATTCTTCTTGAGCAATATTAAAACCTATTATCACAGCATTCAATGGATCTGATTCATAGTTTGACTCAGCATCAGACATATCTTTTTTTGTTATATTTCCAATACTTGCTTTTCTAATATTGATATTTTTTTCTTTTAGAATTTTAATTAATGCTTCTAAACTTCCAAGGGTGTCTGCTTTGATAAGAATTCCTTTTTTATCTGTATCAAATGTTACTTCTTCAATTTGTTTTCTTACTTCTGATTTTACATCATCTATATTTCTTTCTCCAATCCCAAGAACAGGCATTCCTGCAATAATGTTATTGTCAAAATTAGGACTAGAAATTTTAATTCCTGTTGCTGCAGCAACTTCTTTTACTACCTTAAACTTTGATTTTTTGTCACGCATATCCTTTAATGGTTCTGGCATGAGAAGTGCTCTAATTTTTGCCTCTGCAGGTTCTTCAAGAGTACCAATAATAATTTTTTCTCCAGCACGAAGAGAACCATCATATAAAATAACATCAATTGTTTTTCCAAGACCTTTATCTTCTTTTACTTCTAAAATTATGCCTTTAGCAGGTCCATCAACATTTAATGTAAGACTTTGTTCTAAGAATTTCTGTGCCAAACCTGTTATAACAAAAAGTAACTCATCAAGACCTATATTTTCTTTTGCTGAGCAAGGCACAATTCCTATTTGTTTTGTAAAATCGCCGACTCTATCAAATCTCTCGCTGTCTAATTGAAATTTTTCGTGCAAATCACCAACTAAAGTATATAGTTTTGTTTCAATATCTTGTTTTAACTTTTCTGATTGTTGACTAAATGATTGTAAAAAATTTTTATTTTTATTTTGAAAGCCAGGAATTAAATCTGTTTTGTTTGCTGCAATAATAAAAGGAGTCTTTGATGATTTCAATATTTCTATAGCTTCAATGGTTTGTGGTTTAAAACCTTCATTAATATCAATCACCACAACAGCAATATCTGCAATACTACCTCCTCTTTTTCTAAGGCTCGTAAATGCTGCGTGTCCAGGTGTATCTATAAATAAGAGACCTGGAATGGTCAAATTTGTTTTAAGTTGTTCAAACATTTTACCGCATCTTTTTTGAATTTGCTCAATAGGCATAATTGATGCTCCAATTGCTTGAGTTATTGCTCCCGACTCTCCTTTTACTATATTAGAACCTCTAAGAGCGTCCAAAATACTTGATTTACCATGATCTACATGTCCTAGTACTGATATTATAGGGGATCTAATTGCCATAATAATAAGAATATATATGGATTTTAAAAAGATAACGTAAATAATTCCTTAAAAAGAGATGTCACTCTCTAACAGAAAAATATATAAAGGTGGGTCATGTAATATTAGAGGAGGGAGTGATGGATTTGGGAGCAGAAACTAAACGCAACGTAAAATATATGTCCTTATTAGCACTATTTCTAGTCGGCTTAATGATATTTTCAGTATCAGTTAGTGCTCAATTATTTAGTGCGCAATATGAAACTGTAAAATCGGCGATAACTCCTGATGGAATCGCTGAATTTAAGATAACAATAGATAATTATGAAAAAACAAAAATGATTTATGGTCTTGGAATGTCTCCTGGAGATTCTGCGAAATGGATAATATCTCCTTCTTCTATAGCTATTCCTGCAGATTCAAGCAAATCGTTTAATGTTAAATTCTTTCCAAAGCCAAATGTTGGTATAGGAACATATTTTGTAGCCCTTAATATAAGAGCTCCTGATGGTTCAAAAGAAATACTTGTACTTCCTATCGGAGTGAATATCGAATCATTCTATCAGTATCAACCTGATGTTGTACCAACAATTGTTGCACCTAACAAAGTTGATCCAAGAGAAAAGTTAAAAATTGACGTTCAATTAACAAATAAAAATCAACTAGATATAGAACAGCTAGTAGTTAAAATTGCAGCAGAAGATGACTTGTTTTACAAAGAATTTTCATTATCTTTGAGCCCAAAAAGCACAAATTTACAAGAATCAGTATTTGAACTTAACCCTCTTCAAGAACCCGGCACTTATTACTATTCTGTTCAGGTAATATATCCTAAAACAGGAGCAATTGTTGCAGATGCA
>Ga0114931_10000499_pt1 | contig 47474 bp, 43 predicted proteins | sample 2SBtaG_FD_89579 | JGI IMG/M metagenome (GOLD analysis project Ga0114931, IMG submission 89579) | Deep subsurface microbial communities from Kolumbo volcano to uncover new lineages of life (NeLLi) - 2SBTROV14_V59a metaG | ecosystem: Environmental > Aquatic > Marine > Volcanic | place: Kolumbo... | reverse complement strand
TGCTCGGCGCGACGATCTTCTTCGTCCCCTGCGCCATGCTCGGCGCGACGATCTTCTTCGTCCCCTGGGCCATGCTCGGCGCGACGATCTTCTTCGTCCCCTGGGCCATGCTCGGCGCGACGATCTTCTGATCCTTGTCAAGCTTGATCGTTGCGCTCGAGTCCTCTGCCGCTTTGTCGCAGGCCACGGCACCCACCGCCAACACCAACGCCCCCAATAGAATCTTGTTCATCCTCGGCCCTTTCTTCGCGATTCGCCCTATCAGGCTACCCACCCGTGGACTTCCGTCAACTCGAACGAGAGACAATTCAGGAACGGCTCAGGGAAGATCCGGCGTCGAGCGGCGCACGCGGAGCCGTAACCGAGCGAAAGCCCGGAGGACCGGCACGTAGTACAGCCTGAGCGGACCATCGAGCTCCGCGGCTTCGTCGGGAGCGATGCCGAAGTGGATACGCTCGCGCTCGCGCGGCACGTACAGCGTGCCGAACATCCAGTCCCACAGCGACAGCACGTTGCCGAAGTTCTTGTCCACGTGACGCGGCTCGGGGCTGTGGTGCACCTGATGCAGGGACGGGCTGACGAACACGTGCTCGGCGTGCGAGCGTGGCGCACCGAACGGTGACCGTACACCGCGCGGGGGAACACGAAGGACAGGGCCCCGCGGAGGCTCGCGCCGCTTTTTGCCTCGAAGAAGTACGCGCCAAGCGCCAGCAGCAGCGCAGCGACCAGGTACAGCCAGTAGATGCTGCTGGACGGCTCGGTCACCTGCCCGACCACGCCCAGGAAGATGTCCCAGGCGTGCTTCACGAGCGGCCCGCGTTCGGGTGCTTTTCGAGCCAGGCGCGGACAGTCATCGCTCGCTGGCCCATCTCAGAAACGGTGACGTGTCGATGCGAATCACGTCAAGCCTGCGAATGGCGCCGAGCGTGCAACGACTGGACACCCGGCTCGATGCACCTGCGCTGGTGCGGGATCGTGTATCGCGCACTGCGCGATTCACGGTAGGCGCCCCGTCGCCACGACCGGCGCCCCGCCGCGCATTCCCGTCGCCACCCCGTGCCTTTCGCGAGAGTGAACGACGCTCCACATCGGCGCTGCCCCCACCTGTCACAACCGGGACATGGCGCGGCGGGAATGGTAGTCTTTCGCGCAAGTGAGGGGTGGCACGCGCCTTGCTTCGCACGTGCCGGGCGATGCCCCTGCGAGCTGGAGGCGAGATGACGGTTAGCGGTAGACGGTGTTGGGGCTGGTTCCTGCTTGCGCTTGGCTGCGGGCTCGGAGTTGGCTGCGGCTCGTCGAGCTCGGATGGGGCCGAGCCGGGTTGTATTCCGAAAACATGCGACGAGCTGGGGGCGCAGTGTGGATCGACCGACGACGGCTGCGGCACTTCCATCTCCTGCGGAACCTGCAGCACGGGGGAGGAGTGTGGATCCGACAAACCCAACCAATGCGCAGCAGCGTCCTGCACGCCGACGACCTGCGCCGAAGCGAAAGCCACATGCGGCAAGATCTCCGACGGCTGCCAAGGCGTGCTCGACTGCGGGAACTGCGCCTGCAGCGGGATCAACGTGGACAAGACGCTGTCAGACCTGCTCGAAGTGTACCGCACGCAAACGGGTCGGGGTGGGATCGAGATCCTGGGTGCTGCGGCAGCGGGCTACGCGGCAGACGGCACCAAGTGGACGGGCGCTTCCGGATTCCAGGACTCGAGCAAAAAGAACCTTGCGACTGCGGACACGCGATGGAACGGGTCGAGCTCCGCGAAACAGTTCACCGCGATCCTGTTCCTCAAGCTCAAGTCCCTCGGGTTCTCCCACAACGGCAAGCCGATCTCGCTCGACGACAAGCTCGCTGACTACGGCTGCAGCAATACGGTCGGCGGCCTCGCCAATGGCCAATGTGGTTGGGGCGTGCCCGCGAGAAACCCCGGCGAGTCGAGCAACCCGATCACCATTCGCGACCTGCTGGGCAACGTCAGCGGGATCCCGATTCACTTCGACTTCGCGGCAAGCAACCCCTCGGTACTCCAAAACCTCTACGATCACAGCCTGTTCGGCCCGCCCGGCGACCCGAACCTGCCGAACTTGCTCAATCTGAGTCCCGGGCCTCCGTTTCCAGCGCAGGAAATCACCGCGCAGTACATGGTGGGCACCTACGACCTGCGCTGGGTACTCGATGCCACCCTGGGAGGACCCGCGAGCGCGTGGAAGGCGCCGGGGATCCAAAGCGCGGGGTTCGCGTACAACAACTTCAACTTCACGCTGGTCACGCTCGTGATCGAGGAACTCACGGGTCTCCCCTACGATCAGGCGCTGCAGAAGTATCTCTTCGATCCCCTCGCCAAAGATCTGCCGAACCTTCGGATCACGCAGGAGTTCTTGCCATCGGGCACGTTCTCTGCGGGCTACGCCGACGGCTACCTCTGCTACGAGCGCGACAGCGCGACCAGCTGGAAGCGTGCTGGCTTCGGCGAGTGCCACGACTTCCCGGATCCGAACTGCGCCTGCTATGACAACCAACACGGTTGGGTCGACAAGCGAGGGTTTGACGGTGCCTGGGCAAGGGGCGCCGGATACCTCGTCTCGTCAGTGAGCGACATGGCCGACTTCCTGTGGCGCCTTCACAATGGCGAGGTGCTTCCCAAGGGGCCGTGGACGCCGGTGCCGCAAGGGGAATACTGGGAGCTCTTCAACTGGACCTGCGACACGACCAGGGGTGACTCGTGCGGTCCGTTCTACCGCTACGGCATGGCTTTCTACAGCCTTGCAGTTCGCAACGATGCTGGCGACGTTCTCTACGAAAGCTATGGCCACGATGGCGGTGGTTTCTTGCCCCGCTACAACCGCGTCGCCCTCGACTTCACGAGCCAGTCTCCCAACGCGACTGTCCAGGCTCTCTACGTTCATGGCGCCAATCGCCTCGCCTCGGAAACGGATTGGAACCTCTACTATCGTCTCGCTGACGCCTCTCTCACCGTGATCCGGGAGTGCGGCCTATGATCACGACGATCGTCAGGGGGGCCTCGCGCCGATGGTAACCGTTCACGGGGGTGCTAGCGCCGTCTCGGCAGGTGAGTAGGTGATCGAGATCGCCCAGTATGACCAGCGGGCACGCGTGCCCCGGCGGCCGCTACAGCAGCTGCTTCACAAAGACAATCACGCCGGACACCGCCGCGACAACGAGTACGGCCTGTCGCGTCCGGCCGGCGTCGAGCCAGCGGGTGACACGGGCGGAGACGGCGAAGCCGACGAGCACGCCGGGCAGCAGCCACAGTGCCCAGCCGAGCTCGCGCAGGCCGAAGCGTCCCACGATCGCGAGCGCCGCGATGGACATGCAGGCGCCGAAGACGAAGTAGCCCGCCAGCGTGCCGCGCACGGCGCGGCCCTTTTCGTGCTGGTACACCATGGCGACGGGCGGGCCCCCGATCGCCGAGGTCGTGCCCATGAAACCTGACAGGAGGCCCGCGCCGAGCAGGGTGGGCACCCGGGGTGACAGGGGCACGCCGCACGCGAGCATCAGCACGGCCAGCACGACGACGCCGCCAAAGACCAGCGTCAGCGTGTGCAGCGGCAGCAGCGAGAGCGTGAGCGCGCCGGCGACCGTGCCGGGCACCCGCCCGATGAGCGCCCACTTCACGCCGCGCACGTCGACCGAGCGCCGATCGCGCCACGCCACCATCAGCGTCAGTGCCAGCGCCGCCACCATCAGCGGGCCGGGCACGAGCCTGCGGTCGATCAGCGTGAGCAGCGGCGCGGACAATAGCGCCATGCCGAAGCCGACCGAGCCTTGCACGGTCGCGCCCAGACCCGCGATGGCGGCTGCCAGGACGAGCTGACTCGCCTCCGGAGGCGGCGTCACGGCGCTGGTGGTGCCGGGCAGAGAATGAAATCGAGCATCGGGCGGAGACTGTAGCTTCCTCGCGCCCTCGCCGGGAGGATACAATCGCGTCGCGATGCGCGTTGTATCCGGTCGGAGGGGCTTGTCCGGCGCCCTACCGGCGGCTCTCGTGCTCGCGCTGCTCTCGCCGGCCGCGTGCAGCTCCGGGGACGAGGGCGGCGCGCGGAGCACGGTCGACGCGGGCGCCGACGTCGGCGCCGACGGCGCGGGTGACGCCCCTCTGGACGCTCTCCCCGACGCGCCCACGGAGCCGTCGCCCTGTCCCCAGGACATGGTCGACCTGGGTAGCTACTGCATGGACCTCTACGAATCCCCGAACCGCGAAGGCGCACGGCCGCTGGTGATGTACACGTTCACCGAGGCGTCGGCCTGGTGCCAGGCACGCGGCAAGCGCCTGTGTTTCGACGACGAATGGACCGAGGCGTGCGAGGGCCCGGCCATGACCCACTACCCGTACGGCGACACGCACGAGCCCGGCGTGTGCAACGACGACAAGGTGTGGCGCGTCTACAACCAGACCAAGCTCAACGGCTGGCCCTGGAACCTGCCGGCCAGCACCATCGACAAGCTGTCCGATCTGCTCGACGCCGCACGCCAGGCATCCTCCGCCGGCGCGATCGCGGCGGACGAGGTCCAGGCGCTGTACCAGGGCGATCCGAGCGGTTCGCACTCCGGCTGCACGAACAGCCACGGCGCGTTCGACCTGTGCGGCAACGTCGAGGAATGGACGCGTCGGAGAGATGGCGGAACGACCAACTTCCACGGCAGCCTCAAGGGCCGCTACTGGGCCGAGGCGCGCACCTGCCAGAGCGCCGTCACCACGCACGCTGACGCCTTCCGCTTCTACGAGATCGGGTTCCGCTGCTGCAGCGACTTGTCGCCGGATCCGTAGCCTCGCCGATGTTGCGTCGCATCGGCTTCTGCCGCACGGGTCGCGCGCTGCTTCTGCTGGCGCTGGGCCTGTCCGCCGGCACGGCCCGCGCCCAGGCGCCCAGGAAGGGCGCGCCGCACCAGCACCCGGACGTGGTGATGCCGAAGCCGTTGGGGGACACGTCCGTGAAGTACCCGCCCGGCGCGAAGGGCGGCGACATCGTGATCCTCGAGCTGGTGGTCGCAGTCGACGGCTCGGTGCACGACCCGCGCGTGGTGAGCGGCGTCGAGCCGTTCGCGACGGCGGCGCTCGAGGCGTCGAGGAGCTGGCGATTTTCGCCGGCGCTCCGCGACGGCAAGCTTGTCGCCGCGCGCATCCGCTTCGAGGTCCGGTTCGAGAGGCCGCCGCCGCCGCCGCTGCCTGCGCCCGAGCCGCAGGCGCCCGCGAAGACGCGGTCGACCGGACGCTCGCCGAAGTCCCGGAAGCCTCAGCCGATCGTCATCGATGTGCTCGGCCAGAAGACCCCGCCGGGCGTCACCCGGCTCACCCGCGCCGAAGTCCGCCAGCTTCCGGGCAGCTTTGGCGATCCGTTCCGCGCAGTGGAGGCCATGCCCGGCGTCACGCCCATCATCAGCGGACTTCCCTACTTCTACGTGCGCGGCGCTCCGCCCGGCGACGTGGGCTACTACATCGACGGCGTCCGCGTGCCGCTGCTCTACCATGTTGGTCTCGGCCCCTCCGTCATCAATCCCGCCCTGGTCGACAGCGTGGACCTGTACGCGGGCGGCTACCCGGCGCGCTACGGTCGCTTTGCCGGCGGCATCGTCGCCGGCGAGACCACGCCGCCGCGCACCGACCTGCATGGCGAAGGGGAAGTGCGTCTGATCGACGCGGGCGGTATGCTCGAGGCGCCGCTGCCCGATCGCAGAGGCGCGGTGCTGGTGGGCGGCCGCTATTCCTACACCGGGCTGCTGTTCTCGCTGATCTCGCCCAGCACGGTGCTCGACTACTGGGACTACCAGGCGCGCGCCAGCTACAATCTGACTCCGCGCGATACGGTGGGCGTGTTCGCCTTCGGCGCGTACGACTTCCTGGGCGAGAAGCAGAGCGGCGGCACCACGCAGGCCGCGTTCAATACCCAGTTCCACCGCATTGATCTGCGCTACGATCGCCAGGCCTCGCCGCGCACGCACATCAGGACAGCGGTCACGCTCGGGCTGGACCGCACCGGGGGGAGTCCCAGCGATCCCGCGACGCGCGATCGCTCCATCAGGATCCGGACCGAGGTCCACCATCGGAAGAGCCGGAGCACGCTGCTGCGCGGTGGCGCCGACGCCGAGCTCGACTACTACGACGTGCTGCTGCCACCGGGTGCCGATCGGAGCACGCGGGACTTTGCCTCGCTATTTCCCACCCGCTCGGACCTGGTCACCGGCTTCTGGAGCGACGCGGTGCTGCAGGCTGCGCCGGGGGTGGAGGTCACGCCGGGCGTGCGCTTCGACTACTACACCTCCGGGGGTGCGGCGGCGTTCTCGGTCGAACCGCGCATCTCGGCGCGCTTCGCAGTCGGCGACAAGGTGCGGCTGCTGCATGCGTTCGGTATTGCGAGCCAGCCTCCCGGCTTCGTGGTGCCGCTGCCCGGTTTCCAGGTGGGCGGCCTGCAGAATGGACTGCAGCACGCCGTGCAGTCGAGCGCGGGCGTGGAGGTGGACCTGCCGGCCGACATCCTCGGCAGGCTGACGCTGTTCCAGAACACATTCTTCAACATGAACGACCCGCTCGGCTCGGGCGGCGGCAACGGCAACAGCTCGAGCGACACCCAGCAGGGCTCCGGGCGGCTCGGCAACGCTGCGGACGTGCTCGATCGTCGCAGTCTCGGCTCCAGCGTGGGGCTCGAGCTCTACCTGCACCGCGCGCTCACGAAGCGCCTCGGCGGGTTCCTCTCGTACACGCTGTCGCGGTCGATGCGCGCGATCGGCCGTGAGCGGTTCCCCGCCAGCTTCGACCGCGCCCACGTGCTCAACCTGGCGCTGGCCTACGATCTCGGGCGGCACTGGCGCGCCGGCACGCGCTTCGTCTTCTACACCGGGTTTCCCGCGCGGCAGGACACACCCGGCGTACTCCGGACGGAACATCCACGGCGCATCCCGTCGTTCTATCGCATCGATTTGCGCATCGAGAAGCGCTGGCGGCTCGGCAAGCACGGCTACTGGGCGTTCGTCATCGAGATGTTGAACGCCACGCTGAACAAGGAGACGGTGAACGTCGACTGCAACGGGCCGACCTGTCAAACCGACGAGATCGGTCCGGTATCGATCCCCAGCATCGGCGTCGAGGCGTCGTTCTGATCGGGCAGGCGGCCGCGCCGGAGCGCGGCCGCCCATTCCTCGCGCTACTTTTCGACGGGCGGGAGCCAGGAGAGCTGTGGCCGGTTGCGGTGCTGCACAGTCTTGTCAATCTGCCAAGCATCCTCATTGTGCCGAACCAGAATCGGGCGCGAATTTCGTCAGCCGTCCGGAGATGCGCGCGCTGCCGCCGACGGCACGAGAGCGCGCCCACGTCGTAGACGCGCTTCAGCAGCGCGAAGCCGGACCGTGGAGGTTCGCTCGGACCATGACGCGAGCCGACACGTTGCCCGCTCTGGAGTCATTCGGGTGGGCTTCCACACGGAGCGCATCGCCTCCCACCCAAACTGCCTCGCCGTCCGCAGCGCCGGCCCGGCGAAACCGCGATCAAGCCGTGCTGGGCCACCCCGGCCAGCAGCTGCCAGTCCGGCCGCTATTCGTGGTACCTTGGCTTGAACCCCGCACGCGAAAGGTGGGAAATGGTGTGGCGTCGATTGACCTCTTGCCTGGTCGCTTCTTGTTGCCTCGCGCCTGCTACGGCATTCGCGTTTCCCGGGCCCGCCTCGGTCGCAGTCGTCTTCAATAGCAGCGATTCCGGGAGCGAGGCGCTCGCGAACACGTACGTCGCAGCGCGCTCGATCCCTCCGAACCAGGTGTGCGGTGTCGCGACCACCAGCCAGGCCGACATCCCGCTCGCGGACTACGACTCGCAGATCTGGAAGCCTCTGCAAGCCTGTCTCCAGAACGGCGGCTCGATCGCGCGCATCGACGCGGTGCTGGTGATGCGCGGCATGCCGCTGCGCGTCCAGATCCCGACGGCTTCGTCCAACGAGGTCGTCTCGCTCACCGCGGCGCTCGGCGTCTGGGATTCGACGCTCTCCGACGGTACCACGCCGCTGCTCGGGCAGGAGCCGGGCCAGACCCTCACGTGCGGGAACAACACGCCCTGCCTCGCAGCCAAATGGAACAGCCCCCTGCTCGGTCTGGGAAAGCCATTCGCGCCGGACTTCCAGGTCACCCAGGGCGGCGCGATCTGGCATCCCAAGCTTGTCACGATGTTCGACGGCCGTTCCTACTCCGACGCGGGCAAGCTGCTCACCAGCGCGCTCGATGCGGAAAAGGCGGGCGGTGCGAGCGGCGAGTTCCTGTTCATGGACGGGGCGGATTCCGCTCGCGGTGTCCTCGACAGTCAGGCACCCGCGGCGATCAGCCAGCTCCAGTCGCTGGGCTTCACCGCGAACAGCGTGGCCTTCAACAAGTCCCTCACCGGCAGGACGCTGGCGTCCTTCGTGACCGGCTCCGCGTCGCTCGACACGACCATCGAGGGCAACACCTTCGAACCGGGCGCGATCGTCGACAACCTCACGAGCGACGGTGCCGTGCCGAACAACTTCACGGCCACCGGGCAGACCCAGGTCTCGATCGCGCGCTGGGTAGCCATGGGCGTCGCGGGAGTCCACGGCACGGTGGCCGAGCCGCTCAACAACTGCTTCCCATCGCGGCAGTTCGTCGTCGACTACGCCACCGGCGCGCCGCTGTCGGAAGCCTATCTGCGCAACATGCCGTTCGCCTATTGGCGGAACCTGGTGCTCGGCGATCCCATGGCCGCGCCCTACGCGAAGCGCCCGGTTGTCACCCTCGACGGGCTCGTCGACCAGCAGGCGATCGGCGGCTCGGTGCCGGTGACGGTTCACGCCCAGGACACGGCCGGAACCGGTATCGCCACGATCCGCATCTACGTCGATGGCGTGCAGGCGGACGAGGCGAACGGCGATGTGCTGCAGACCTGCCTCGCTCTGCCGAAGAAGAGCGGCGTGCAGGTGCTCGCCGTCGCGCAGAACAAGACCGGCACCGGGCCACTCGCGAAGTTCCCTCCCAAGGGCTGGTTCGCGCTCACGGTCGACGCCAGCGGCGGCGGCGCTTCGACCTGCGCCCAGGGCGGGGCAGGGGGCAGCAGCGGTGCGGGTGGCGCCACCGGCAAGAGCGACGCCGGTACGGCCGGGAGCGGCGGCGTCGGCGGCACAGGAGCGGACGCAGGTCCCGGCGCGCCGTCGTCGGCCGCCCACAAGGGCAGCGGCTGTGGCTGCAGGCTTGCGGGCGGACGCGACGCGTCTGGAAGCGACTGGCTCGTGCTGGGTCTCGGCCTGCTGCTCTTGTACCGACGCCAGCGGCACCCGCGTGATCGCTGTTCCCGCGCGTAAAGCCGAGCGGCAGGGGTCGTTCGACGACCCTGCTTCCTTCGTCCGACGTCCAGGGGACGACCTGTGTGCGGAAGCGGCGGTCAGCGCCAGCGGCCGGAGCGGCGCTCGTTGCCGAGCTCCCAGGACAGAATCGCCGGATGGTTCTTGAAGCGCTTGGCCAGAGCCAGCCCTGGGGCTTGTAGTTCGAGAGGTAACCGGTCGCAAAGAAGTCGTGGTCGAGCACGGTGTAGCCGTTCAGATCCTTCGCATAGAAACCATCGTCGTCCTTGGGGTGCAGGAACGGCGGGGCCGAGTAGGAGTCCGTCAACACGACGATGACTGTGATGCCGTGCGCTGCCGCGGCGTCGAGCAGGGCGCCCAGGCGATCGCGTCGTGGCCGCAGTCCGTGATGCCGCGCACGTTCGCTCCCACGAAGCGGTAGTTCTTGCCGTTGCGGGGAAACGCGTGCCGTTGGCAGTGACGAAGCCCTGGCTCGGCGCGCCTCCGGTCCCGCCCGTGCCGCCCGTGCCGCTGCGCGCGACCGACTGCACCCCAGCTAGCCGCTGCCGATGATCGCGCCCACGCCGGCGAACAAGAGGCCCAACATCCGGATGTCCCGGCGCAGGCCTGCTTCGTGCCCGGCGGGCCCTTCCTGCTCATTTTCGACGACGCTCATGCTGTTTCCGCTCGTACCATTGTCGGCGCTGACAAAGCGAGGCGGCTCGCTAGCCCAGCTCAGCGCGGTTGTCCGTCCAACTCGATCCGACGCCCGCCGTGACCCCAGGTGGCGGTCCGATGCTGGCGGCTGGAGTCGAGCATGGTCCGAAGCGACGCTACAGACGAGACGTCAGTGCCGGAATACGCCCCAGCTCGTCGTGCCTTCGACGCGCGCGTTGTAGGCGCTGCTGAGGGCGATGCCGACGACGCTGCGCGTGTCGCGCGGGTCGATGATGCCGTCGTCCCACAGGCGGGCGGTGGCGAAGAACGGGGTGCTCTCCTGATCGATCTTCATCTCGATCATCTGCTTGGCCATCGCGAGCTGCTGCTCGTCGACCTCGATGCCACGCTTGGCTGCGGATTCGCGGCGGATGATCTCGAGCACACCGGCCAGCTGCTTGCCGCCCATCACGGCGATGCGGTGATTCGGCCAGGTGAACAGGAGCCGCGGCTCGTAGGCGCGCCCGCACATGGCGTAGTTGCCCGCCCCGTAGCTGGCGCCGGTCATGATCGTGATGGCGGGCACGGTGCTGTTCGAGACGGCGTTGATGAGCTTGGTGCCGTTCTTGATGATGCCTTCCTGCTCGTACTTCTTCCCGACCATGAAGCCGGTGATGTTCTGCAGGAACAAGAGAGGCACGTCCACCTGGTTCACGAGCTGGATGAACTGCGCGCCCTTGTTCGCGCTCTCGCTGAACAGGATGCCGTTGTTGGCCAGGATGCCGACGGGATAGCCGTGGATGTGCGCCCAGCCGCAGATGAGCGTGTTGCCGTAGAGCGCCTTGAACTCGCTGAAACGCGAGCCGTCGACGATACGCGCGATCACCTCGCGGCTGTCGAACGGCACCTTGATGTCGGGCGAGGCGATGCCGAGCAGATCGTCGGCGTCGTAGAGCGGCTCCTCGATCTCCCGGGCGGGGGAGGGGCCGTGCTTACGCCAGTTCAGGTGCGACATGATCTCCCGTGCCAGCCGGATCGCGTCGCGCTCGTCCTCGGCGAGGTAGTCGCTGACGCCGGAGAGCAAACTGTGCATCTCGGCGCCGCCGAGCTCCTCGTGGCCCGTCTCCTCGCCGGTGGCCATGCGCACCAGTGGCGGGCCGGCCAGGTAGACCTGCGCCTGCCCCTTCACCATCACCACGTAGTCGCTCATGCCCGGGATGTAGGCGCCGCCAGCGGTCGAGCTGCCGAACACCACGCACACAGTCGGCGTCTTCTGCTCCGAGCGGCGCGTCAGATCGCGGAACCCTTCGCCGCCGGGCACGAAGATCTTGCTCTGGTTGGGCAGATCCGCGCCGGCGCTCTCGATCAAGCTGATGCCGGGCAGGCGGTTCTCCTTCGCGATGTCGGCTAGGCGTCGCGTCTTCTTCACGCCCAGCTCGTTGATCGCACCCCCGCGCACCGTCGACTCGCTGGCTGTGATCAGGCACTCCACGCCGCTCACCAGCCCGATGCCGCCGATGCTGCTGGCGCCGGTCGAGTGATCTTCTACCTCGTGGCCCGCCAGTGCGCACAGCTCGAGGAAGTACGAGTCGCGGTCGAGCAGGAGCTCGACGCGCTCGCGCGGCAGCAGCTTGCCGGCTTCCTTGTGGCGCTTGACGTACTTCTCCCCGCCGCCCGCGCGCGACTTGTCGAGCGCGGCCCGGAGCTTGTCCAGCGTGGCGGAGTTCTCCGTGTAGTTCTGCTGGAAGACCTCGTCGCGGCGATCGACCGTGGTGCGGAGGACGGGGTACGGCTGTTCGGCGTGCATCGGCCAGAGACGCTAGAACAATGCCCGCCACGCCGCCAGCAGCGCTCGCCCGAGTCGGAGCCCCGCGTGTTCGAGCCGCTCGAGCACGTACCCGTATGGCACCGCTGAAGACGGCCGGCTGTACGTGCTTTGACGGCAGCCGCGCTAGCTCCAGGTGCAGTCGAACGTTGCATGATCCGGGTGCGAGTCGGACAGCTTGACCGAAACGTCCTTGCCCCTCGAGCTCTCGAGCACGGCGCGGAAGCCCGTCGCGGTGGCGAGGTGGACCAGCCGCGTCCACGCGCTCTGTGGATGCTCGACGGTCAGCTGTGCGCTGCCCTTCCCGCGCTGCACCGACAGCTCGACGCCCCGGTGCAGCATGCCCCAGCCGAGCCGGGCCGCGCGCAGCGCCATCTCCGGCGAAGCGAGCGACGCGACCGCGCGATACAGCCGCGACTGCGCAAGATGCCGGTTCGTCCGGTAGGTCCAGTCGAGCACGGCCTCGTCGCTGAGCTTGTTCTTGTCGATGATCGCCAGGTGCGCTGCGACGCTCAGCACCTCGGGGATCCACTCGGTGACCGGCGGCGGCGCGTCGAGCAGGCGCTGCACCTGGTCCGGAAGGCCCGATTCGGGACCGCGTAGGCCGCCGGCCTCCAGCGCCGCGCGCAGTACCGAGGCTTTGACGACGCACTCGGCGTAGGACTCGAGCCCAACCGGCAGGCTCGCAACGTATTCCTCCAGGCGCTGATGCATCTAGACCCCTGCATCGGAGTGTATCACGGGCGGGCAAGCCCGGGACGCCTCTCTTGCGGAACCCCGTCAGCTGTTCCGGCGCCGAACGCACAGCCCGAGCAGCAGGCCGACCAGCAGCGCCGCCGGTGCGCCGCCCGACCCGCCTTGCGGGACTTCGCAGCCGCAGCCGCCGCTGTCACCCGACGACGCGGCGCCCTGGCTCGCGCCCCCGGATGCTCCGGCGCTGCCGGCGGTGCCGCCCGCTGCTCCGGAGGCCCCACCAGCGCCGCCCGATGCGCCGCCGCTGCCGCCCGATGCGCCGCCGCTGCCGCCCGATGCACCGCCGCTGCCGCCCGATGCACCGCCGCTGCCGCCCGGTTCCACGCCGGGCGGTGGGGGACCGGCCGGATCCCGCAGGATGACGGCGCTCCTCGCCGGGACGCTCAGCTTTCCCGCCGGAACGTCCTTCGTGTAGTCGAGCGAGTAGCTCGGCATGTTGGCCTGGCCGTCGACAGTGCCCCCGCCCGAGAACACCGCTTGCTTCATCGCCGACGGCAGGCTGTACGACAGTGCGCCGCTCGACGAGTTCACCAGAACCAGCCCGCTCACGTACTTGCGGGCGTAGAGCCCGCCGCTCGAGCCGCCTGTTCCGGCCACGCGGAGCTTTTCGATGTCCGACGGCGGCTCGTCGACGTAGCCGCCGAGATCGATCTCGTATTCGGGGTACCAGCTCACGTCGGCGAGGCCGAGCGCGTAGTAGCTGGTGCCGTTGCGGACTAGCAGATACGTCCCGATGAGCAGCGTGCGCTCCTTCATCGACAGCGAGGTGCCCTTGGCCGTGATGCCGGCGATCCACACCTTGCCCTTGCTGGTCACGTACTGGCAGAGGCGACGCGTCGAGACGGCCCAGTTGCCGGTCGAGTCCTTGACCGCCTGCCAGTTCTCGGTAAACACGCCGTCGGTTTCGTTCAGGAACTTCGGCTCCTCGTCGATCAGCGAGTCGGGATTCGGGATGACGAGATAGCGGGGGTGCGACGCCGTCTTGGCGAACGCGGCGCGCATCGCCTTGAAGTACGCCGTCGCGCGCGGGTTCCACCAGTTCGCGAGATCGGTGTGCGAGCTTCCGCCCGCCTTCTGCGCCCACCACTGACCCGGCTTGTAGTTGTACCAGGGGTGGAAAGCGACATCGAGGAACACCCCCGTCGCTTTCGTCGTGGGGTAGCCTTGCCACTCGATCAGCGTGTCGAACAGGTACGAGCGCCACTCCGTGCTGTCGATGTTCATCAGCCAGAACGGATCGGGGTAGTAGATGCGGTTGCTCTTGTACCCGGTGTTGGTGCCGTGCTCGTTGGCGTTCTTGCGCGTCAGGCTGTGCGCCGACACGTACGGCGTGAAGTTGTCGGTGTCTTCCTGCCCCCACTTGTTCACGCCGGTGATGTTGCCGACCGGGTTCTGCTGGTCGGCGCCGTTCAGCCCGTACGCCAGGTGGTAGACGAGCATGAGGAAGTCCGGGTTCATCTTCCGGTACTCGTCGATCTGGCTCTTGAAGAGCTTCTGCGTGCCGACGTAGTGCTCGACGATCCACGGTTTCTGCGCGCTCGTGATGCCCTGCACCGCGTCGGCGAGCTGGTCCTTCCACACCAGCACGTAGCGGCGCGTGCTCGGCAGCTTCTGCGCAAGCCCCGAGGGCTGGATGGCGGCGGGGGTGAGCGGGTATTTCACTCCCGGCGGATGCGAGGCAGCGAGCGCCGTGGCGCTGGCGAGTGCGATGGGAAGCGAAATGAGAAGTGCGCGACGGAAGGAGCCCATGGGCCCGGAGTATCGGATTGGTCGCGCCAGGTGTCTACCAGGACTGCGGGAACTAGCCCCGGTACGGGCCCGCACCCGGTTTCAGGCTCCACTGCTGGCGTAGCCACTCCAGCAGCGACGACTCGGGTGCGAGGATGGAATCGGCCGCGGCGATATCGAACAGCGTCGCGAAGATGAGCGCACGCGCGTCGGGGTCCTCTACGCCGATCGCAACGAGGTGCACGTCCTCGTCGTTCTGGAGCTCGCGGGCGCTCTGCTCGAGCAACACGCTGAAGCGCTCGCGGCCGATCTCGACGGCGAGAGCATCGACGGCAGCCAGCTCCGGGGCTGTCGCCGCGCCGTCCAGCCTCACCACAAGCCGCAACAGCCCTATCAGCGCCAGCAGCTGCCTGTCCTCGAGCTCGCCCACCCTCCGCATGAGGTCATGCTACACGCGCTCGCGACGCTGCAGAAGCGTTCGGCGGCGCGACCTCCGGGTGAACGCGGCTTCACTGCTCTGCGCGACGTAGGGCCGGCTCGCGGGATCGTTGTGGTTTTTTGCCGATTCGATGCGCGCTACTGTGGCGGCGACGGCTGGGAGCACTTGCCGTTGATGCAGCGGTTGGTCTGGTCGCAGCAGTCGGCTGCCGTGCTGCACTTGTCGTACAGGTTCGCACACTTGTTGGTCTTGCTGCCGCAGGTGAGGGCGCCCGTGTTCGGGTCGGCCTGGCAGTAGCCACCGCAGCACTGGTCGCCGCTGCTGCACGTGCTGCCGTCGGCCTTGCACGGATCGACCACCCAGAAGCCTCGCGAGTTGCCCGCCAAGAGCTCCTGCGCCGGGAGGTAGAAGGCGGGATGGCTCGGATCGGTGCCAGGCGCCGCGCCGAGATCGATGGCCGCGACCCACAGCTTCTTCGGCGTGACAGCCGAGCTGAGATCGCACGAGCGCGGGTCGCTGCACCAGGGGTCGACCGTGGCGACGCTTCCATACAGGCGCCGGCTCGTGAACACCATCCAGGCGTAGCCGCCCGAGGTGATGGGGCTCACTGTGGGCTCGTAGCCGAGCTCGGTGTCGGTGCCGTGGTTGCTCGGTCCCGTCGGCAGATACATGCTGCCGCCGCTCGAGCCGTTGGCTTCATCCAGCGGGTGCGCGGTGCCCGTCGCGGCATCGGTCCACCACAGCTCGCCTTCGGAGCCGTTGCGCGTGGCGAACAGCTCGCCGTTGCTCTTCACTTCCTTCTCGAACACCAGCGAGTCGTTGGTGGGCAGGAACGAAGGCCAGCCGGGCGGCGCGCCCGAGTAGACGACGCGTGCATTGGAAAACGCGCCCGTCGCCTTGTCGAAGTCCATCACCACCAGCTTCTTGCCGTCGCCCGCACCTGTCGTGGCATTGCCCGGACCCTGGTAGAAGTCGAAGGCGACGTGCTTGCCGTCGGGCGAGAACGCAGGCAGCCCCGCCTTGGTCACGAAGCTGGTGAGCCCCGTCGTCGTCAGCGCGGCGCCGCTGTTCAGGTCGTAGAGATTGGTGTTGCCGCTGTTGGCTCCGCCGGGCAGCGGTGCGGTGTTGCTGAGCCCGATGCTGCCGTCGGGATACATTCCCATCCATCCGAGCAGCCCGTTGGTCGAGCCCGGGTAGGGCGTTTCGGTGTAGCCGTTGTTCAGATCGTACGAGGAGCTCGTCGAGTAGCTGTCGCCGTGCTGCACGATCATGCGGCTGCCGTCGGCGGACACGCTGTGGCAAACGCGGCACTGGGCGGGCCCGCCGTCCGAGCCGGCGACCAGCGTCGGCGCCGTGGCGCCCGGCTTGATGGCGAGCGTGGCGCCGCCGAAGATGATGGACTGTCCGTTCTTGGCCTTGGTTGGGTAGTTTTTCGCCAGGTTCGTGCCGTACGACTGGTAGTAGACGGTGCCCTTGAGCTCGCCCTGGGCGATGGCCCATGTCTCGCTGATCGGGCCGTACGCGGTGCCGCCTGCGGCCACCGTCACGTCGACGGTCAGCTTGCCGCCTGCAGCGGAATGCGTCGCGGCGTCCCACGCCATTTGCGGGATCACGTGGCGCACGAAGGGCTGTCCGGCAGGCAGGGCCGCCGGCCGTGCGAAGTAGCCCTTGTAGTCGTAGTTCTTGGCGGAAAGATGGACCAGGATGCCGTCGGCGACGGCGCCGGGGCCCGCCTTCCACTGCAGGAGCGGCGCGAGCAGGCCGAGCGGGAATACCGTCTTGTCGTACGGGTAGAGCCACTGCATGGTCGGGTCGGCAGTGGGCGTTCCGTCGAGCGCGGTCTGGACGCCGCCCGACACCGCGCCGCCGATGCCTTCGCCGCCCACGCCCTCGTAGCCGCCGGGGCCGGGGCTGGTGGCGGGCTCCGTGCCGCCGTTCTCGGTCGCCTGGATCTGCACCGTGACGGTGGTCGACACCTTCTGCGTTCCGACAGTGCCTTCGACGGTGGCCTGTCCGGCGACCTTGCCGGTGGGCGTGAACACGCCGCTCTTGTCGATGCTGCCGATCTCGGCGCGATTGACCAGCCACTGTGCTCCGACAGGCGTCCCGTTCGACGTGATCTTGAAGCTGACCGTCGGCAGCGCCTGCCCCGACTTGACGACGACCACTGGGTTCGCCGGCGTGATCTCGAGCGAGCTCGCCGCGTCGGGGCCGCCGTCGAGCAAGATGCCGCCGCCGCTGCCGCCGTTGCCGCTGCTGCCGCCGCTCGCGGCGCCGCCCCCCGTGCCGTGGTGGCCGGTTGCAACTCCGCTACCCGAGCCGCTGCAGGCGCCGGCCAGACCGGCGATCAGGAGGGAGACGAAGAGAAGCCAGGTCCAGCGACGGAAAGCCATGACCCAGTGTACACCCCCGCGCCCCTCTACACCTCGATCCGTGCCCAGCGGCCCCTGAGGAAGATCCCGCCGCAGATCAGCGTGCGCACGACCCAGTCGACGGCGCTCGCCACCCACACGGCCTGTAGCCCGAGCCCCAGATGCAATCCGAGCCACCAGGCCAGCCCTACGCGCACGCCAAACCCGCCGACCACCGCCGCAATCAGCGGCGAGCGAGTGTCGCCGGCTCCGCGCAGCCCCTGGGCGAGCACCACCGCGATCGCCATGAACGGCTGCGACAGCACGAGCAGCGGCATGGCACCCATCGCTGTCTCTACGAGCGAGCTGCCCGACGTGCCTCTGGGCACGAACAGCCCCAGTGACCAGGGACCGCTGCCCCAGATGACGAGCCCCGCCGCGGTGAGTGCGGCGATGCCGAGCCCGGTTGCTACCAGACCACCGTGCCGGGCGGCGCGCGGCTGCTCCCGCCCGAGCGACTGTCCGACCACAGTGGCCGCCGCCACGCCGAAGCCGTCGGCGCCCAGAAAGCAGATCGCCTCCAGTGTGATCATGGCCTGGTTGCTGGCCATCACCAGCGCGCCGAGGCGATTGATGACCGCCGCGTAGGCGAGGAAGCCCGCGTGGATCACCACTCGCTCCAGCATAGCCGGCGTGCTGACGCGGAGGAGCGCCTTCCGCGCATTGCGCGACGCGGCGCTCGCCCGCGCGAAGAAGCGCGCGACGCGCGCTGGCTGGTCCTCGCGTTGCAGCACCCAGAGCAGCAGCGCGGCCTCCACCGTGAACGCTACTACGGTGGACGCTGCTGCTCCGGCCACACCCAACGCGGGAACGCGCAGCGCTCCCACGTGGAAGCCGAAGATGAACAGCACGTCGCCGACCACGTTCAGCGTGTTGCTGAGCAGCCCGATGCGGAGCGGCGTCTTCGTGTTGCCCGCGCCGGTCAGGATCATCGCCGCCGCCGTGGCCAGGAACATCTGCGGGAAGCCGAGCAGGATCACGCCCAGGTAGCGCTCGGACAGCGCGCGCAGCCCGGGCGAGTGGGGACCTATCGCGCGCACCAGCGGCCCCGCCAGGAAGATCCCCGCCAAGCACACGCCCACGCCGAGCGCGAGCGCCACACGCAAGGAGGCCCGCGCCACCTCCCCCGCGCGCCCGCCGTCGCCCGCCCCGACGGCCCGCGCCACCAGCGGCACCGTACCCACCGTCAGCCCAGCGAACACGCTGAACACCGACCACACGATCGGCCCCTGCACCTGCATGCTTGCCAGCGCCGGCTCGCTGTAGCGCCCGAGCAGCAGCCGATCGGCCAGGAACACCAGCGTCTGCAGAAAGCTCGTCAGTACCGCCGGCCCTGCCAGCCGCAGCACCTCGCGCTCCACGCTTGCAGGCGTGGCGTCGGCGGCGGGCGCAGTGGCGGTCATGGGTGGCGGAGCATACCGAAGCGGGCAGCCCTGGTTGGTGTTGTACAGGGTGCAGCTGTTCGTGCTGCCCTAGGAGTTGAAGTTGCTCCTCGCCTCGTCAGTTCGTGCACACGCTCGGCGCGCACCCGCCTTTGTCGCAACGGCCGCTGTAGCAGCCAACGTTCGAGGCGCACGGCTCGCCGAGCCGGTGCAGCGCGACGCACTTGTTCGTGGTCGTGTCGCAGCGCGCGTACGGCTCGCAGCCGTTCAGCCCGCTGAGCGGGGTGACGCAAGCCGCGCCGGCCTTGGGCAGCGCCGTGCACGTGCCGGTCTGTCCGGCGTACACCTGCGTCGGGGTGATGTCGCAGTACTCGCCAGCCGGGCACTCGTCCGGATAGGCCAGGTGGCACGCCGCGCCGGAGGCGACAGCCGCGCTGCACGATGCCACGAGGCTGCCGCTCGCGTAGCCCGTGATGGCGCACGGCTCGGCGTTCTTGCACCACGGGCCGTTCTGTGCGTCGCACGTCGCGCCGTCGGCAGCGATCAGGATCTGGGCCACCGTCTCGCACGTGCCGGGTTGCGACTGCTGCGTGTTCTCTCCAAGGCAGATGCCCGGCGGGCCGCAGTCCGGTTCCACTCCGCCGCCGCACGCATTGCCGAGCGCTGCGGGCTTGACGCACTTGTTGGTGGTCGAATCGCAGTTCAGTCCGCTCTGGCACATCGCGTCGCGGGTGCAGTCCTGGCCTGCGCCCAGGAGCTTGGTGCACTTGCCGGGGCACGTGCTGCTCGCCTGGCAGAACAAAGCTGTGCCCTTGCAGTCGTTGTCGATGTTGCAGTCGCCGCCAACGTCCACCGTGCCCGCCATAGCGGCCAGGCACTCCGGAATGCTGCGCTGCAGGAGCTTGTCGCACGACTCGTTCGCGATGGCGTCCAGGCACGCCTGCACCTTGTCGGAGTGGTACTGGACCGTGCCGGCGTTCACGGAGTTGGAGAGCTCGTTGAAGCCGCCGTCATCGATCGTCTTCTGCGTCAGGGTGGCGCAATCCTCGCCGGGCGTGGAGAAGTTGACCAGCGCGCCGTAGCACTTGTCGTACAGGTCGCAGTACGCCTTGGCGAACTTGCCGGGAACGTCGCCCAGCGGCACGCCGCCGGATCCCGCGCTGCCGCCGCTCGCGCCAGCGCTGCCGCCGCTGGCACCCGTGCCCCCGCTTGCGCCGGCGGTGCCGCCGGTACCCTTGATGCCGGCGGTGCTGCTTCCGCCGCACGCGCCGAGCCCCACCCATAGACCCAAGCTAGCGATCACTAGCCCCTGTTTCGCCATGACAAGCCTCCGCGCCCATCATCCGCCCGTCTGCGCCCCTCGTGAACCCCTTTCATCCCGAGCCAGGCCGAGTGCGCCCGTCGCGCCCGCAGCCGCAGGCGCTCCACATTCCAGACGATCTTCGGCATTATCGTGGCGTGAGAACGGCCAGGTACGGCGCCAGCCCTCCTCGTTTCCCGGACGGGATCGACGTGGAGGAGAGCGTCCGTTTGCTGCCGCCGGGGGCGACCACGAAGGGGATGTTCCTCCTCGACGCGCTCCGCAAGGTCGAGGATCGCGCGCCCCGCTTCGACTTGTTTGCCGCGGCGGGCTTGGAGCAGCATCGCATCCTGCCGTTCTTCGACTACCCCTTCTCCGAGCTGATGCGCCTGCTCGTGGCTGCGGCCGAGGTCCTCTACCCGACGCTTCAAGTGGGGGACGGCGTTCGCCGCCTCGGCCGGAGCGCATACGAGGCGCCGTTGCAGGCGCGGATCGGCAAGCTGCTCTTCGCCGTGGTGGGCAAGGATTTCGCCCGCGTGGCTTCACTCGGAGTGCGCGGCTGGAAGATATCGGCCAGCTTCGGCAAGGTGAGGTTCGAGTCACTGGGCGAGGGGCACGCTGCCTATCACTTCTCCGACTTTCCGGCGTTCATCGATACCTACCAGGTCGGCGTCGTCGAAGGTGCGATGAGCGCTTGTCGGGTCGACGGCGAAGTCTGGGTGAAGCTCGACGGTCCGGGGGATGGAACGCTCGAGTTCTTCTGGGGCTGACGATGCCGCCAGTGTCGTGACCGTGGGTTGCTGGCGGTCTCCGGATCGACCATCGTGCTCCGGAGGAGGGCGCTCCCATGCTTGTTCGATGCCACGGGCGGGACGGGTGGCAAGACATGCCGGCCACCGCTCCGCCCGGGTCGCGCCGCCTACTGCTCGAAGCAGTACAGGCGCACGTTCGTGCGGTTGCAGAACTGCTGGTACACGTGCGTCCAGGTACCGGTCTTCGAGCTCAGCAGGCCGACCTCCGCATAGGGCGCGCCTCCGGCGTTGCTGGTGAAGCCTTTGCAGCCGTTCGGCGTCGCTGCCGTGCCATTGCTGTTGGTACTCGTCCACACCTCGCCGCCGGTCAGCGTGTTTCCCTGCTCGCTCAGGTCGATCGCGTGCGCGAGCGAACCGTCCGTGAGGTCGGTCCAGTTGTTGGCAACCTTGGTACCGTCGAGCAGCCGATAGGGGACGGTGGCATGCGTCAGGCGCGCAGACGCGCTAGCCGCCGGGGTCGAGATCCACGCTCTCCACATACCGCCTAGCGTCTGCGCGTTCGCTGCCATCTGGCAGATCTTGTCGGCCCCCGTCGGGCCGCCGAGGTTCGCGGACTGGAAGCTGTCCGTGACGAAGACGCGGCCGGCGCTCACGCACGCGTTGTTCACGCACGCCCGCAGCGGCCCGCACTGACACCCGGACCCCGAGCCACCTGCTCCCGCGCTGCCAGCTGCTCCCGCGCTGCCACCTGCGCCGGCAGTCCCCGCGCCGCCGTCCATGCCTGCGCTGCCCGCAGCGCCGCCGGCGCCCGCGACGCCACCCGTGCCCCCGCCACCGCTCGCTCCGGCGCGTCCCGCCGCGCCGGCCATGCCTACGGTGCCCGATGTGCCGGCGGAGCCGGACACGCCCCCCGAGCCGCCGCCGGCGTCGGTGCCGGCGGAGCCGGACACACCCCCCGAGCCGCCGCCGACGCGGAGCGCGCCGTTCGAGGCTGGAACGTGGAGGGCAGCAGCCCACACCACATCGCGCGTTGACCTCGCGCTCCGCCGGTCATGAGCCCGCACCGGACGCAAGCGCCCTACTTGATCCAGACAAACGTCTGCTGGTTCAGCGCGACCAGTCCGCCGGCGGGGGTCCATAGCTCGCGCGTTTCCATCTCGAAGCCGTGCTCGGCGGCGAGGCCGCGGGCGCGGTAGTAGAGCGGCACGTCGGGGGCGGGCGGAGGATCGGGGGAGAAGAGCTGCAACGTGAAGGCCACGGTGGCCACGGGGCGCGGCGCCGGCTCGAGCGCGAGCGAGGCCGGCCACCAGGCGTCGGCCGTGGCCAACACCGTAGCCGCGTCCCAGTTCACGCGCGCCGCGCGTGGGCGGATCCAGCCGCGTGCCTCGGGGTCGGTATTGCCGGAAAAGGGCAGGGGACCGACGTTGCAGCGCTCGAAGTACTGGGCGAAGGTGGGGCCCGGAGCATCCACGGGGAAAGACGGCTCGTCCTGCCACGCCGTGCCCATCTGTGGCGGCTCGGGCGCCCAGTGGTGATCGTCGTGGCGGTGGCGGCCGAGCACAACGCTGGCGCGCGCGGCGATCGCGCCGCCCTGCCTCAGCGTCGCCCCCCAAGTGGAGACGCCCTTGCCGATGCGGACCGCCTCGATGAAAACCTCCGCCTCGCCCACCAGCACCGGCGCGACGATCTCGCCTGTCAGCGAGCGCAGCCTCCGCTCGGCGTCTGGCTCGCTTGCTTCGACCGCGCGCAGCAGAACGCCCAGCACCACGCCGCCGAACGCGCCGCGACCCTGCTGCCAGCCGTCCTCCACCCTGAGCGAGAAGCGCGCTTCGCCGGCGCGCTCGAGGTGCAAAGCGCGCTCGAGCGCGCTCGTTTCTGCTTCCATCCGTGATCCTGACCGCGGGATCGGCGCGCCTCGGTCGCCGTCCTGCGGGCGGATCCGTGGCGCACGGCGAGCGCCGTGTCAATGCGGCAGCGCTGCCAGGAACTCGTCGAGCGCTGCGTTGACGCGCTCGGGCTGCTCGATGGTGGAGGTGTGCCCGGCGCCGGGGATGCGCACGAGCTTCGAGCCCTTGATGGCTTCGTGGATACGCCCGGCCTTCTCCGGCACGGTGGCCACGTCCTGCTCGCCGACGATGATGAGCGTGGGCAGGTCGATGCGTGCGAGCTCCGGGGCGACGGGGTCGCGGTCGACGACGCCGTTGACGGCGCGCCAGATGCTGCGGCGGTTTGCCATCAGCCGCTCCCGCCACGCCTCGCGCTCGCTCGCGCGCGCCGGATCGGCTAGAAACTTCTGCCCGAACATGATCGGCATGACGCGGTCGGCGACGAGCTTCAACCCCGCGTACCGCGCGACGGCGTTCATCATGCGGTAGCGCCCGATGTTCTCCGCGGGTTCGCGGTCGGCGCTGGTTTCCATCAGGATGAGCGAGCGCAGGAGATCAGGTCGTCGCGCGGCCATGCGCATCGCGACGAAGCCGCCCATCGACAGCCCCGCGAAGTGCACCCGGCCGAGCTCGAGGTGCTCGATCAGCCCGGCGGCGTCCTGGAAGAGCGACTCCATGCCGATGGACCGCACCTCCACGTCGCCGCTCCGCCCCTGCCCGCGGTGGTCGTAGCCGATGCAGCGGTAGCGCTCGCGCAGGTGATCCATCTGGGGCCGGAACATTTCCAGGCTCCAGAGCAACCCGTGGCTGAATACGATCGCCTCCCCCGTCGATCCCGCCCCCGTGTCCTCGTAGTACAGCTGCGCTCCGTTGATTGCGATATCCGGCATGGTGTGCTCCGTGTGCTGGTGGGGGTGGGGTCCTGGCAGCCGCGACACAGCATAGGCACGTCACGCCTGCCGTGAAGCCCCGCCAGGCTTCGTCCGTGTGACGGACGTCAGGGTGCGGGGTAGGCTACCGACATGGATTCCGTCCGCATCGACCGCTGGCTGAACGCGGTCCGGCTCTACAAGACGCGCACGCTTGCGCAGGAGGCATGTCGCGGCGGCCACGTGAAGCTCAACGGCAGGAACGCCGAGCCGAGCGCCCCGGTCAAGATCGGCGATCGTATCGAGGCCCAGGCTCCGCGCGGGCCCATCGTGTTCGACGTGATCGCTCTGGCCGACAAGCGGCAGGCACCGCCGCGTGCCAGGGAGCTGTACGAGGATCACTCGCCGCCGCCCCCACCCAGGGAAGAACGCGTCGCGCCTCGCGCACGTGGAGCGGGGCGACCGACCAAGGCAGATCGTCGTGCTCTCCGGCGCCTGCGCGGTCGCGGGGACTGAGCGCTACTCCTGCGCCTTGTCGCCGCTTTTGTCGCTGCCGCCGTTGTCGCCATCGTCAGCGGGTTTATCGGCGTTGCCGGGCGGCGCCGCGATGTGCGGAGCGATCAGATGCAGGCCGTTCAGCACCCGGTGCTGGATGATTGGCGGCTCTGGTTCCCGAGCCTGCCGAGCCGGAGGCTCGTTGGGCGGGGGCGTCTGCTCTACGGGTTCCGGTGGCGGAGCGGGCGGGGGAGGAGGTGCGGGAGCCGGCGGAGGGGACGGAGCCCGGATCAACCGGGGCTCGCCACCGAGTGCCGCGGCGCGTGACTCCACGATGTGACGCTGCGGGGCCACCGGCGCGTCCGGCTCGCGCGCGAGCCCTGCGCCGGCCAGGGTGCGGTGCTGCGAGAGCGACGGGCTACTGCCGAGCGTCCGGGTCGTGAGCGTGTCGCTTTGTGGAGCGAGCGGAGCAGACAGCTGGCTCTTCGGCGGCTTTCCGAGGCTATCCGGGACGACCAGCACGACCAGGCCGACGTAGACGAGGGAACCAGCGACGAGCGCGCAGAACGGCGTCCACCGCCACCCTACGAAGCCGGACACGATTCTGGTTGTCCGCATCGTCCACGCCTCCTGCCCTGGCCGCGCAGTCTACTCCCGCTGATCGCCGTCAACAACGCGTTGGCCGGCAGGGCGCCGAAAACCGAGTGGTTCCGACGAGCTGGCGATCAGCCGCCGGACACGGCGTCGCCGGCAGCAGCGTCGGGCGGCGTCGCATCGTCCAGATTCGCGAGGTAGCCCTCGGGCAGGCTGACCTGTTGCGTGCCTGCGCTCTTGCCGCGCGGCACGCGCATCGCCGACGGTGGAAACGGCTGCGCCCCGTCGACGCTCGAGAGCATGTCGCGGAGCTGCTGGAGCGTCTCGACATGCATCAGCCTCTGGCGCAGGGGCGCGCTGCCGCGGAAGCCCTTGGTGTACCAGGTGGCGTGGCGGCGGAAGGCGCGCATCGCCGGTGCTTCGCCGATCCAGTCCGACAGTCGTGCTGCGTGATCCAGCATGATCCCGACGACGGCGCCGAGCGCGGGCGGATCGTCCGGCTCGCGTCCGTCGAACACGTCGGCCAGATCGCGGAACAGCCACGGTCGGCCCAGGCAGCCTCGTCCAACAACGACTCCGTCGCAGCCGGTCTGGCGCATCATCCGCAACGCGTCGCCTGCCTCCCAGATGTCGCCGTTGCCGAGCACGGGGATGCCGACCGCCTGCTTCAGCTCCGCGATGGCTTCCCAACGGGCCTCGCCATCGTAGAGCTGTGCTGCCGTTCGCGCGTGCAGGGCGACGGCGCGCACGCCTTCGTCCTCGCCGACGCGGCCGGCGGTGAGATACGTCAGAAGCCCGTCGTGGATACCCATGCGGAACTTGATCGTCACGGGCACGTCGCCGGCATTCTTCACCGCGGCTCGCACGATGTTGGCGAGCAGCTTCGGCTTGACGGGGATGGCGGAGCCGCCGCCCTTGCGCGTGACCTTGCGCACGGGACAGCCGAAGTTCATGTCGATGTGATCGACGCGGCCTTCGCCGACCAGGCGCTTCACGGCTTCACCCACGTAGTGGGGATCGACGCCGTAGAGCTGTAGGCTGCGCGGGCTCTCGTCGGGTCCGAAGTCGGCAAGCCTGAGCGTCTTGTCGCGCCCCTCTACCAGCGGACGTGCCGTGATCATCTCGCTCACGTACAGCCCCGCGCCGAAGCGCCGGCAGATGGACCGGAACGGGTAGTTCGTGACGCCGGCCATGGGCGCCAGCACGACCGGGGGCCACACCGAGAGCGTCCCGAGCGATAGCGTCGTGAACTCGCCGGGCGCTGCGGGAGGGACGTCCCGGTTCAGCGCGCTCTTGTACACTGGGTCCATTGGGGCGACAGAGTGTAGGGATCCAGGCGCCGAGCGCCAGCCCCGCGCCCCGACAGCGCGTTCAGCCGCCCTTGGCTTGCTCGACGAGATCGGCCACGGCGTGGGTCTCGCGCGCGCCGAGCAGGCCGAACTGCACGCCCATCCCGTTCCCCGACGCCCAGCGCACGGTGGCGGGCAGTTTGATCGCGCCGCCGCGCACCAGCACGGTGAGCTGCGATCCGTACGCAAGGACTTCGACCGCCTCGATGAACATCCCGCCCAGCCCCACGTCGAGCGCGATACCGCCCAGGCGTCTTCCCCCTTCCAGCTCGAGCTCGACGACGAGCTCGACGCCGACGCGCGAGATGCGACGCCGATCGGCACCTGCTAGACGGTGCGTACCGGATCCTCGGTCTGCCCCGCCGTTGCCCTTCGGTGCAATGCTGCTCATCGTCCCTCCACTCTGACACTGCTAGCCAGTGGGCGCGAGAGCGGAAGTCGGTGCGCGTGACGTTCCTGCTGAGCGCCGTCCACCGGACGACGCATGTAGGTCCGGGTGGGTGTCCTTGTGCGCGTGCTGTCCGGCCGGTAGAACTGTGGTCGGTCAACGTCCGGAGGTTCTTCGTGGTGATGCCGATCGCGCGCCCAGTGCAGCGGGCCGCCTACCGTGCGCAGCAGACGACCTGGCTCGTCAATTGTCTTGCGGCGCATCAGCTGCTCCGCACAGTCAGCGGGACGAAGATCCAGCCCAGCTCCCGCGCGGTCGCGGAAGTGCGGCAGAGATACGCCGACCTGATCGGTAGGGATCTTTCGAACGCGGAGCAGGGACTGTATCCACGCAAGCTTCTGTTCCAGATGCCGGTCGCGGGATACGTGCGCCGCTTTCCGCGGCTTGTCCGCGATTTTCCCCGGGCCATCCGCCGCTCGCGCAGGGGCGACTACAAGGATCTCCCGCAGGGTGTCGATCTGGCCGGCTATCCGGCGTATTTCCGGCGCAACTTCCACTGGCAGACCGACGGCTACCTGAGCAGGCGCTCGGCGGAACTCTACGATATCGGTGTCGAGTTCCTGTTCCTCGGCATGGCCGACGTCATGCGCCGTCAGGTCATCCCGCCCGTCACGCGCTTCCTCCGCGAGCAGAGTCCGGAGCGCCCCCGGCTTCTGGATGTCGCCTCGGGCACGGGCCGCACGCTGCTGCAGATCGCGATGGCCCATCCCGGGCTGAAGCTCTACGGGCTCGACCTCAGCCCGTACTACACCCAGGTTGCCCGGGACCTTCTGCGCGACGTGCCGGACGTGTCGCTCGTGGCGGAGAACGCCGAGCACATGCCGTTCTGTGACAACTACTTCGACGTGCTCACCAGCGTGTACCTGTTCCACGAGCTGCCCCGCAATGCGCGGCGCAACGTGTTCAGGGAAATGTTCCGGGTACTGCGTCCGGGCGGCCTCCTGGTGATCGAGGATTCAGCGCAGCACGTGGACGCGGGCAATGTGGCGTTCTTCCTGGAGCGCTTCAGCGAGGAGTTCCACGAGCCCTTCTTTCCGGACTATCTCGACGATGACCTCGCCCAGGCCCTGCCCGAAGCCGGCTTCGAGGTCCAGGCGGCCGACCCGTGTTTCGTCGCCAAGGTCGTCGTGGCGCGAAAGCCGCTCGAAGCCTCGTCCTGAGCAGCTTCTCCCGACAAAACCCGGGACGCCGACGCGATCCGGGTGCCGGGCTGAACGCTGGCGACTTCCGGCGCGCCCGTGAGGTAGGATGGAACCGTCCATGCCTCCTACCGGTGAACTGCTGGTTGTCGAGGATGAGCTCGGCAACGCCAAGACACTGGCCCGGCTCCTCGAACGGTTTCGCACCACGCGGATTGCCGGAAGTGTAGTGGAAGCGTGTGCCCTGCTCGGGGGAGAGACGCGCTGGACCGGGCTCGTTGTCGACATCGGGTTGCCGGATGGTTCCGGTCTCGACGTTGCGGGCTTCGCGCGAGGCCGGTTTCCTCTTCTGCCCGTGCTCGTGTTGACTGGGCGCAACGACAGGACGCTGATCAATCGCTCCCACAAGCTGCGGGCCGAATTCGTCTGCAAACCGGCAAGCGAAGCGGACCTGTTCGGGTTCGTGCGCCGGGCTGTGACTTTCGAGCGCGTTCCCGACGAGCGATTGGCGTGGCTGATCGACGAGCTGTCGCGCCAGTGCGAGCTCACGCCGCGCGGGACAGACATTGTGGCCGCCACCGTGGCGAACACTCCCCGGCCGCAGTTGCTCGAGATGTTCCAGGTCAGCGAGAACACGCTCAAGAGCCAGGTGCGCAGCGTGCTGCGCAAGACCGGATTCGACTCGCTCGACTCGCTCGCCAAGTCGCTGTTGCACGAGGCCCTGAGCGGGAGCGACGCGGCGGTGCCTCTGGCCGGCGACGCGATGGACCGGCGCGGCTGACCCTCAGCGCCGCGCGCAGCCCAGACGCGCGGACATTCCCCAGCGGGTGCTCATACCGATGGTGTGCCCGCGCACCTTGCCTTCCGGGCTGATGAAGTACGTCGTGGGGAACACCGTGACGTGATAGGCGCGGAGCACGCCCGGCGTGCCCAGCAGCACCGGGTAGTGGATGTGATGCTCGGCCACGAAGCGGCGCACCTGGTCCGGCTCGCCCGAGTCCGCGACGATGGCGATGAGCGCCTGGTTCTTGTCCAGGCCACGCTGGATAGCGTTGAGCGTGCCGAACTCCTGGCGGCACACGCCGCACCAGGTCGCCCAGAAGTGCACGAGAACACTCTTGCCCTTCAGGCTCCGGAGTGACACGGGCTGACCTTCGAGGTTGTCGAGCGTGAACCGCGGCGCCGGCGTAGCCCCGCTCGAGAGGAGGCTGCGCTCCCGCCACGTCGTGATCGCCAGATACAGGCCCAGGAACAGGGCGATGTCGAACGCCCAGCGGCGGAGCCGCGCGCGGCGTTTGCGCGGACGATCGTTTCCGCTCTCGTCGTCCGGCGGCTCGACGGGCACGCTTGAACGCTGCTCGGAAACCATGCGCGAGCCTAGTCGACCCCGCGTGTGCGCGCTATAGCGGATGGCATGGGCGGCGATCGGGAAAGCAGCTCCGGCGCTCCGCACGCCATCACCGAGGCGCGCGGCAGCGAGCTGGAGAACAAGCCCGACGAGCCGCCGGTCGTCGCACGCATGATCGTGGAAATCCGGTCCGACGGCACCCGCACCATCGCGCGAGGCGCGCTCGAGGACACCGCTAGCGGCGAGAAGGTCGCCATCGAGGCGCGCGGCAGCACCCCAGCCGCTCTGGCGATGTCGCTCGCGCGCAGCATGCTCTCCGTGCCGTCCCTGGCCAGGCAGGCCGTCAAGGCCCTGCTCGTCAGCAAGCGCGGCCGGGGCTAGTACCTCGATTCTCTTGAATCGAGGGGCTAGCCGACCGCGGAGCGGTCGAGGGGGAGGCTCGGCGAAGCCGAGGGGGCGCTGCTGCGCCCCCAACAAACGGTGCTAGTGCCGCGTTGCGCGGCGCAGCCGCGCGTGCGAAGCCCCCATCGCTTCGATGGAAACGCGGGACTAGGGGTGGCCGCCCGAAGCCCCAGGCTTGTCGCCCGGTAGGCGCCGGCGCGGTTTCTTGCCCTTCCACGGCTTCCAGTCAGCGCGGGTGGCCGGCGCGACCACGGCGTTGCACGGCGGCGGGAAGTTGGGGCCGGCATAGTGCGGCTCCCGCGGCTTGCCAGGCTCGAGGTTTTCGGACTCGAGGATGCGCTCATGTTCGTCGATGGCGTAGGCGGCCCCTACGCTTCGGCCGGTCGCTGCGGGCCAGGCGTAGGCGATGAAGCGGCGCTCTGCCTTCTGTTCATCCAGCGCGTCCGTTGTGCGGGCAGTGAAGCCGCCGCCCTGCTTCGGGACGCACACGACGAACAGGTAGCCTTCGGTCTGGAGAGCGGGACCGATGCGGGTCCGCTCCGTTTGGCCGAAAGCCGGATTCAGTGGCGGGACCTGGAGCCGGCGCCCGCCCCGGACCGGGCTGCTGCCCTCGATCTCGTCGATGCGTCCCGCCGAGCCCACGCCGTCGTGGTCCGGATCGACGTAGGCCTTCGTCCGCATCAGGTCCTCGGCGAACAGGATCTCGCGCAGCCTGGCGATCGCGCTGCGCTCCTGTGCCTCGTTGCCGCCCGCCACCATGCCCGGCAGTGCTTCCCGGGCCACGAACCGCACCAGCGCAACGCCGGACGCGACGCTGGCCAGCAGCAGCGTCGCGCGCCAGATGCGGCGCCGATCGGACTTGCCCGGGGGAAGCGAAAGATAGGCGAGAAACGTGAGGAACGCGGCAGGCAGTGCCAGGAGCGGAAGGAGCAGCGCCGCGAGTGCCAGGACGCACACCCCGGCGACGCGTAGGCTCGCCCATCGCGCGGAGCTCTGGTTTCCGCTCTGCGAGGTGTTGTCGGCGCTCATGGGGCCACGGTTTTCCCAGCTTGGGACGGCCCTGTCGATGGCCTCAGCGTCGTGGCGGCTTGGAGGAGGTGAGTTGCGCGCCCTCGACGCGCTCCGCTTCGATCTCGCCCTCGCCCAGCGAGTAGCCGCCGAGCGGTCGCGAGGCGGGGTCCGGCTTGCGCTTGAGCGCGGGCTTGCCGTCCGTCGGTGCGGGAACGCTTGCCGGTTCCGGCGCCTTCCGCGGCGCGGGCGCCGCCGTGATCGCGGCGCGCAGCTCGTCGGGTGGAAGCGTCGGCGCTGCGATGCCCGGTTCGGTGCTGCGGCGGCGCGGCGCCCCGGTGGGTGCCGTGGGTGCCGCTCCGGCGGGCCATGGCGGAGTCCCCGACACTTCCAGCGACTCGGGCCGCGTGGCCTCCGCTGCCTGGGCCAGGGCGGAGCGCTGCAATGGGTCGGTGATGCGCTCGGACCTTGCCTCGTCCAGGAGCGCGCGCGGACCCTGCGGAGCGGTCGTCCGGCCGCCTCTTTCCTGTTTCCGGCCGGAAACAGGCTGCGGCGGCAACATGGCGATGCTGTCCTGCTGGGACCCCGCCGGGGCCGCCTTCACCGTCACGTTCAATGGGTCGGTGTCGGTGTCGCTGTCGCTGTCGCCAGCGCCGGCCAGCGCTGCCTGCGCCTCGTCGCGCTGGGCCCTGAGCTGACGCAGCATCTCGCGCGAGCGATTGCGCTCGGTCATCAGCTTCTCGATGGTGTGCCGCGCTTCGAGCAGCTCGTGGGCGGTCTCGGCCGCGTGGTTGTCGCCTGCCATGGGCGTGCCCGGTCTGGTGGGTGGGTCGCGCGGGCCCACCGTGGCGCGGGTGCGTGCTTCATCGCGTTCACGTCGCAGTGCGTCCAGGGCCTGCTCGTGATCTTCGAGCAGCGCAGCAAGGAAACGGTCCTGCTCGTCGACCAGGAAACCGCGCTCCCGCCGGGCGTCTTCTCGTATCTGTTCCAGCTCGCGGAGCGCGTTGTCGCGCTCGCTCGCCAGCGCCGCCAGCTGTCTCTCCAGCGAGGCGTTCTCCTCGATGCGTTCGTCGAGCATCTGGCGCATGCTCTGGAGTTGCGCGACGAGCTGCTGGTTCGCCTCCCGGGCGCCGCTCAGCCCGTCCGTCATCTGTTCGACGGCCCGGAACAATGCGCTCAGGTTCGCTCCCGTGCGCGTTCCGGCTGCCAGCGCGGCCTGGACGTGCTGCTCGGCCTCGCCGGGGGTGGAGCGTGGGGTCGGCGTGGCGCGGACCGGCCGCGCCGGATCGGTCAGCGCTACCGCGCCTTCGTCCGCTTCGCGGGTCCCGGCGGCATCGGCTGAGCCCGCCTCGCCCTGGTGCTGTCCACTCGCCATGATGAACGCCGCATAGTAGTCGATGCTCGGCAGTTCGGCTACAGACGCCGATACCGCCCGGAAATCCGGGCGCGAGGTCGGCTGCTGCCCGGCGGCCCTGCAAGCTGCTACCATGGCTCGGTGCTTCGACCGGTCTGGATCAGCGCGCTGACTCTCGTCGTGTTCGCGGTCGGGTGCAACTCGGGCAAGACGCCCGCACCGGCTCCAACGATCGCCGCTGGGCCGTCCCAGGCACCCGCGAAATCGGAACCGCCTCCCACGGCGAAGCGGGACGTTCATTTCAAGACGGCCGACGGCCAGATGCTGGCCGGCGAGCTGTACCTGGCCGCGGATCACTCGGCCCCGGCCGTCGTGCTGGTGCATCGGCAGGACGGAACGCACGCCGAGTTCGCTCCGCTGCTCCAGCGGTTGGCGAAGGCCGACCAGCGCTTCACGCTTCTCGCGTTCGACCGCCGGGGTTCAGGCACCTCGCCGCCGCCGCTTCACCCCGGGAAGCTAGGCCCCGGCGAGCTGGGCAGCCAGGACGTCCGCGCTGCGATTCACGAGGTTCTCGAGCAGAGCGGCGGGCATGCCCGCGGCGTGGTGCTGGTCGGTTCCTCGCTGGGCGCCGCGCTTGTGTCGCGGGTCGCATACGACGAGCCGAAAGTGACGGCGCTGGCGCTGATCTCGCCGGCTGCCGCCATCGACGGCGTGGACGTGTACCATCCGTACGCCCAGGTGCGGAACCTCCCGACATTCCTTGCCGCGTCCAGTGACGACGTCATTTCGCGGTCACCCATGGACGCTCTTTCACACATGGCCATGGCCGGCACGATCAAGCGCTATTCCGGCCGATACCACTCGGCACAGCTCATGGGCCAGGCGCACCCGGAATTCTGGAAGGACCTCCAGGTCTGGCTGATGGGCGAGTTCGACGAGAAGCCGGTGAAGCGACAGTCGCTGTACTACGCTCCAGGGAAGGAGCCGGGGGCCAAGGCCAAGCGGCTGGACCACATCCCGCGCAAGATGCGAGCCGGAGGAGCAGGGAAATAGTGCATCGCATTCTCGTGGTCGAGGATTCCGTGAGCATGCGCGCGTTCGTGCGCAGTACGCTCGAGGCGGAGGAAGCCGGCATGGGGGAGCTGGAAGTCGTCGAGGCGTCCAGCGGGTTCGATGCGCTGCGCCTTCTGCCACGAGGCCACTACGACCTCGTGATCACGGACATCAACATGCCCGATATCAACGGGCTCGAGCTGGTGCAGTTCATCCGCAAGAGCGAGCGGCACAGGGACCTGCCAGTGCTGCTCATCTCGACCCAGTCCTCCGATCGCGACCGTGAGCGCGGCCTGTCGCTGGGCGCGAACGGCTACCTGGCCAAACCCTTTACGCCCGAGTTGTTGCGCGAGGAGACCGTTCGGCAGCTCGCGCGCCCGCGCTGGCACGCCGAGCCGGATGGTTGAGCCCACGGACAAGGTGCGCGAGGAGTTCTTCTCCGAGGCGCAGGAAATCATCGAGAGCTTCTCGCGTAATCTGCTCGCGCTGGATGCGGCGCAGAAGAGCGGGAGCAGCGATCCCTCCCTGGTGAACGAGGCGTTCCGCGCGGTCCACACGCTCAAGGGTCTGGCCGGGCTGTTCGGTGCGACCCGCATGGGTTTGCTGTCCCACCAGCTGGAGGACGTCCTCGACGACCTGCGTCTAGGCAGGATGGAGCTGAGCGCCCAGGTCCTCGACGTGCTGTTCCGCGCGATCGACCTGTACGCGCAGATCCTCGGCGCGGAGAAGGAAGGCTCCGACAAGCCGATCGCCGCAGTCGACGAGCTTATCTCGAAGTTGCAGCGCGTGGGCGCAGGAGCCCAGCAGCGCGCCAGCCCGAGCGCCGAGTACGAGCTCGACCCCGGCACTCTCGCTGTCCTGACGGAGTACGAGGAACATCGCCTCGTCACCAACATCGAGCAGGGGTTCAGGCTCTACCGCCTCCGGGTGCAGTTCGATCTTACGACGATCGACAAGGCGCTCGAGGACATGAAGCAACGCGCCAAGCGCCACGGCGAGATCATCACCTATCTCCCCACGGGCGAGGCGACCAGCGCCGACACGATCGAGCTCGATCTCCTGATGGCGTCGCACGACGACCTGGCAACGCTGATCGGGTCGCTGGGAGCGGACAACGTTGTTATCGAGGAAATCCCCCGCCGTTCCCGGCGTTCGCTGGCTGCGTCCGGAACCCTGCCGCCCCCGGCCAACGCCGCGCCCAGGTTGCCGACCGCCTACCCGGGCGCCGAGTCGATCGTGCCGGAAGTCGCTGCCCGGCAGTCCGAGCATCTCGAGCTGGCGTCGTCGCTGCGCTCCGTGAGCCAGACGGTGCGCGTCGACATCCGCAAGCTCGACCATCTGATGAATATCGTCGGCGAGCTGGCCATCGTGCGCAGCAGCCTGTCGCGGGTGGCAGAGCGTCTACGTGGCGAAGGTCAGCGCCAGCTTGCCACCGAGCTTCTGCGCCTTCACCGGAACTTCGACCGGCGCCTGACCGAGATGCAGGACGGCATCCTCGAAGTGCGGATGGTTCCGCTAGGCCAGGTGTTCGACCGTCTGGCCCGCGTGGTCCGGCAGATCAGTCGCGAGGTGGAAAAGGAGATCCGCCTGGTCATCACCGGCGCAGAGACCGAGATCGACAAGCTCATCGTTGAAGAGCTCAGCGATCCGCTGATGCACATGATCCGCAACGCGATCGATCACGGAATCGAGCCCGCTGCCGAGCGCAGCGAGGTCGGCAAGCCGCAGGCGGGGACCATTGCGCTGAACGCTTTCCAGAAGGGCAATCACGTGATGATCGAGATCGAAGACGATGGTCAGGGGATCGACGAGGAATCGCTCGTCGCCAAGGCGGTCCAGCTCGGCAAGCTCCAAGCCGACGAAGCGCGTGAGCTCACGCGCGACGAGGTGCTCGGCCTGATCTTCATCCCCGGAATCAGTACACGCGCCGAAGCCAACGATCTCAGCGGCCGAGGCGTGGGGATGGACATCGTCAAGACGAACATCGGCCGTCTCGGCGGGGTTATCGACGTGCACACCGAAACGGGGATCGGCACGAAGATGACCATCACGCTGCCGATCACGCTCGCGATCGTCAGCGCGCTGGTTGTCGATGTCGCCGGGAGGGTCTTCGCGGTCCCGCTCAGCAGCGTGTCGGAAGCGATCTCGTTCGATGGTTCCGGTGTGCGGCTCGTCGACTCGCGCGAGGTCATGACACTGCGGGGCACGACGTTGCCACTGTGCCGCCTCGACCGGCTGCTCAGGCTCGAGCGGAGCGACGGAGAACCCAAGCGACGTTTCGTAGTCGTGGCGTCGATGGGGAACCGCCGGCTGGGACTCGTCGTGGACCACCTGTACGGGCAGCAGGACATCGTCATCAAGTCGCTGGGCCGCTCGCTGTCGGCAGTGCGGGGTGTCACCGGGGCGACCGAGCTCGGCGACCAGCGCGTCGGGTTGGTGCTCGACGCGGGCGCTCTGATTGAAGAGGTGCTGGCCGGGGTGGAAGCAAAGCAGGGGGTCCGGAGCGCGGATGGCTGAGCTGGTCAAACACACCCGTCGGGCCGTCGCGGATCGGTCTCCCGGTGACGTCGTTCTGGTTCGCGAATACCTGGTGTTCATGCTGTCCGGCGACGTCTATAACGTGGAGCTGACCCACATTCGCGAGATCCTGAGCCCGCCACCGATCACCGAGGTGCCGCGCGCCCCTTCGGAGGTTCTGGGGGTGTGCAGCGTCCGGGGTCTTCTCGTGACCGTCGTGGACCTCAGGCGCCGGCTCAAGCTGGAGGAGCGCCCTGCCACGCGCCGCGCACGCATCCTGCTCGCGGAAGCACCGCATGGTGAAGTTATCGGTCTGTTCGTCGACGAGGTGCGGCAGGTGATGCGCCTGGGGGAGTCCACCATCGAGCTGGCGTCCGCCGTGTTGGGCGGCGACATCTCCGAACATGTCGTCGGCATCAGTCGTCCCGCCGGACAGCTGATCATCCTTCTGGACCTGAAGAGCATCGTCTCGAGCTGAGGATTTTCATGGCCAGCGACAAGCAGCGCCCCGATCCCGAGAAGAGCCTGGTCGGCTTCGTTGTCGGTGATGTCGCCTACGCGGTTCCCATCAGTGCGGTCCGCGAGATCGTCAATCCGCTCCGGCTCACCGAGCTGCCGCACGCGCCGGGGTCCGTGATCGGAGTGGCGGATCACCGTGGGGAGGTCGTGCCGGTCGTCGATTTGCGCATGCGTTTCGGGTTGCCGCCCGCAAACGACTCGGGCCGGACGAAGTGGATCCTGGTCGATGTGGAGGGGCGCAGCGTCGGGCTCGTCGTGGACCACGTGACCGAGGTGTTCGGTACCGGTGGCGAGGAGCTGCGCGACGCGCCCGCGCTCGGCAGCGGAGACGACGTGCGCGGCATCGCTGGCGTCGCGACGCACGATGGACGGATGACCTTCATTCTCGAGGTGGCCCGGTTCGCCGCTCTCACGGCGCCGCTGGCGCAGCAGGGGCTGCTCGATGCCGCCGAGGAGCAGCGTTGACCGCAATCGCCGGCATAGAGGAAAAGCTCGAGTCGGCTGACCCCGAAGAGCGTCGTCGTGCTGCTGCGGAGCTGGTCGACCACGGTTCCGATGGCGCTGTGCGCCTGCTCTTGAAGGCGCTCGGAGACGAGGACTGGCGCGTTCGCAAGGAAGCGACCGCGGTTGCGACTGCGAGGGCGCCTTCGCCCGCGGTGCTCTCGGGCCTTGTCGATGCGCTCGGACCCGGCGAAAACGTCGGGCTGCGCAACGCCGCGGTGGAAGCCCTGGCCGCATACGGCAAGAACGCTGTCCACGCCTTGAGCCGCGGGCTCGGGTCTCTGGATGCCGATGGGCGCAAGCTGGCTGCCGAGGCGCTCGGCGGCAGTGGGCATTCGTCGGCACTGGTCGTGCTCAAGACGATGCTGGACGATCCGGATGTCAACGTGCGCGCCGCTGCGACCGAAGCGGTTGCCCGGATCGGCACGACGTGTCTCGACGATGCGGTGGCGCTGCTGCAACGCTGTCTGCACGCCGACGACAGCTTCCAGCGGTTGACCGCGCTCGACGGTCTCAATCGCCTGGGAGTCGTGCTGGGCTGGGAGCGGATCGAGCCGATGCTCGACGACCCGGTGCTGGAGCACTCGGCGTGGCTGGCGGTGGGGCGCAGCGGTGACGAGCGCGCGGTGCCCGTCCTGGCTCGCGCCCTGGAGCGCGCTCGCGGCTCCGGCTGGTACGACACGGTCTCGGCACTGGTGGCTCTGCTCGGAACCGACGTCCACATGCGCGAGACCGTCCGGGCGGCGTTCGCCGGCCTCTCCGCAAAGATGCGGCAGCGCCTCCTGGAGGAAGCGGGCGCGACCCAGAGCGACGCGCTCGATGCACGGCGCACCGCCCTGGTTCTGGTCGGAATGCTGGATGGCGATGCCGCGGTCGAGCTGGCCGTGGACGCGTTGGTCGACGATCGCGTGGCGGCCGAGGGTGAGGAAGCGCTCTCGCTCCTGGGCGCTCGTGCAGTTCCGCTCCTGATGCAGCGCGCGACCGACAGCCGCGTTGCCGGTCGCGGCGTGTACATCGAGATGCTGGGGCGACTGGCGGATTCCGGGACGCGGGCTCAGGCGGTGCGGGCCATCCGGTCGGCGCTTTCCGACGAGTCGTTCGACGTGGCGGGTGCCGCGCTGACTGCGCTGGCGATGATCGGCGACGAGAGCTGCGTGCGCCCGGTCGCGGACTGGTTGGCGCGCGAGGGCGCGCCGGCGCGGGTGCGACAGGCTGCCGCAAGCGCCCTGTCCGAGCTGGCACGGCGCTTCCCCGACGTGGCGCAGAGCCAGGCCCGGAGCGCGACGCCCGAAGGCCCCGACGCGCATTCCGCAGCGGTCATCCTCGCCGCCCTGGGCGAGCCGGTCCGGGATACGCTGGCCGACGACGTCGGCTTCCTGTCGTCGGTTCTCAGCAGTGACAGCAGCGCTGCACGGCGCGCGGCGCTGGGCGCGCTGGCTGCGCTCGGCAGCGCCCTGGGAGTGGAGGCCGTGGCGTTTGCGCTCACGGACGAGGAGCTGGAGGTGCAGCTAGCTGCCGTGCGCGCGCTGGGGCGCCTGCGCGATGAAAGCGGCGGGGTCGCGGGCGTCGAGCATCTGCTGGAGCTGGTACGGACGTCCGATGACCAGGCTCTCGTCGCCGCGGCGATCAGCGCACTGGGCGAGGCTGGCGACGCTCGCGCGGTGAGCGTGCTCAGACCCCTGGCTCGCAACGGAGATCCGATGTCCGCCGTGGCTGCGGTCGAGGCTCTCGGTCGCCTGCGCGACCCGCGGCGCGTCGACGCGCTGATCGACGCCCTTTCCCACCCCGAAGTCGAGGTCGTCAAAGCTGCGCTCCGCGTGCTGACCGACGAGCGGGATCCACGCGTGGGCGCCCACCTCGGTGCGTGTCTCGATCACGAAGCCTGGGACGTGCGCCGGTTGGCGGCGGACCTTTTGGGTCGCCTCGGCGGCGAACCGGGCATGGGATTGCTCCGCGCCAAGCTCGCCGGCGAGGAGGAGCCGCTCGTCAAGGAAGCCATCCAGCGCGCTCTGTCGAAACTGGAAGGCATCGTTCCGATCCGGCGCACCACACCTCCCCCCGGGCGCGTCAGATGATGCGTGGCTTCGAGCCCAGGCCAAGGCTCAGGCCGGATCAGTTCCGGCTGCTCCGCGATCTGGTCAACGACCACGCCGGACTGCACTACGACGACGACTCGCTGTATGTCTTCGACCGCCGTCTGGGCGACCGCGTGGCAGCGCTCGAGCTTTCCGGATTCGACGAGTACTACAAGTACCTGCGCTTCAACATCCGCGGACAGGCCGAGCTGGACGAGGCCATCGAGGTCCTGACCACGAAGGAGACGTACTTCTTCCGGCAGGAGTACCAGCTCAGGGCATTCAGGGACGAGCTCCTGCCGCGGCTCGCGCAGACGAACGCGTCGCGCCGCCGCCTCACCGTGTGGAGCGCGGGATGCTCCAGCGGCGAGGAGGCCTACACGATCGCGACGCTGGTCGAACATTCCGGGCGCTTCCGCGGCTGGGACGTGCGCATCATCGGCAGCGACATCTCCCGCAGCAACGTTGCGTTCGCCCGGCGCGGCGTCTACCGCGGTGCGTCGTTCCGTGCCACGGCGGATGAGCAGATCCGCAAGTATTTCGAGGAAAGGGGCGACGGCTACCACGTCGTGGACTCCATCAAGAAGATGTGCCACTTCGGGCAGCTCAACCTGCTCGACGGAGCCAAGGCGGCTATTGTCGGGCGAGTGGATGCAATCTTCTGCCGCAACGTCCTCATCTACTTCGACGTCCGTTCGCGTCGGCGCGTGATCGACAACCTGTATGATCGCTTGATCCCAGGCGGCTACCTGATGCTGGGCCACTCCGAATCGCTGCTGAACGTCTCGACGGCATTCGAGCTCGTGCACCTGCAGGACGACCTCGTATACAGAAAGCCGTTGGCCACAGAGCGTTGGGACGGCGAGGCACACTGATGGTCGTTATCAAGGAGCGCGAGCCTCTGAGGCTGCTAGTCGTCGACGACTCGGCCTACAATCGCCGCAGCATCGCCGAGACAGTCGCGGCCAGCCCCGAAGTGAAGGTCGTTGGCAAGGCCGCGGACGGCGAGGAGGCGCTGCGCCTGGTTTCCCTGCTCAAGCCCGACGTGATCACGTTGGACCTGGAGATGCCGCGCATGGATGGCTTCACCTTCCTGCGCATCCTGATGAGCAAGAGGCCCACCCCGGTCGTGGTGGTTTCCAGCTACAGCCAGAAGGAGAACGTCTTCAAGGCGCTCGAGTTGGGCGCGCTCGACTTCGTCGCAAAGCCTGACCGGTATGCCGACGCGGAGCTGGCTTCCGTCCGCGACGAGCTGGTGCAGAAGGTGCTTCTGGCTCGCACGCTCAGGAACAGGAACCTGACAAGGCGACGCGCCTTCGAGTCCCTGAGCGGCGTGGAATCGGAGCGCGGGCGCGAGCAGGCGCCAACTGCGCCGCCGCGCAATCTGGTTGCCATCGCATCGTCGACGGGCGGGCCGTCTGCGCTGATGGAAATCTTCACTGCACTCCCGCCGCGGCTCTGCGACGCATTGCTCGTCGCGCAACACATTCCCGAGAAGTTCACGCGGACGTTCGCGTAACGTCTCGACCGTCGGTCGATGCTGAACGTGAGCGAGGCCCAGGATCTGGCGGCCATCGGCGAAACGACGGCCTTCGTCTGTCCCGGGCGAAAATGCATGGAAGTGGACCTCGTGCCCGGCAGCGCGGGCGGCCTCCGGGTGCGAGTGCGCGCTCCGGATCCGGAGGACCGCTACGTCCCGAGCGCGGACCGCCTGCTGTCCAGCGTTGCGAGAGTCGCCGGCCGACGCGCCGTGGGAATCATCCTCACCGGCATGGGTGACGACGGCGTGCAGGGTGCCCGCGACATCGTCGAACACGGTGGGATCGTGGTCGCGGAGAGCGAGGCGACCGCCGTCGTGTACGGGATGCCGGGCTCGGCAGTACGCGCCGGCGTCGTGTCGCAGAGTCTGCCGCTGGGCGAGATGGCGAACTTCATCGCCAACCTCGGCGGCTGAGCCGCGCGGAATGCGCGCGGCGCGGCGAGCCCGCCCGCCCGCTCTTGACAGCGCCGTACGCGTGCACATTTTTGCCATGCTCCCGACAGCGGGATCCACCGCTCCAGGGGTCGAGCTCCCTGGAACAGTATTCCGACGGCACCGCTGTGCCTGCGGGAAGTGACAGGAGGAATGCGCCATGTTCGGCAACGACTTCGACACCACGCTCCGGTTGATGGACCAGCTCCGTCGCCAGGTGGACAGGGCCTTCGACGAGACGGAGAGGCAGGGTCCTTTGCACCGTTCAACTTCCTATCCGCCCAGCAATCTCTACGACACCGGAACGGCTTTCGTGATCGAGGCCGAGCTCCCGGGTCTGACGGACAAGGATGTGGAGATCACGCTGACCCAGGACGTCCTTGGACTGTCCGGTCAGCGCCAGGTCGACGCGCCCGAGGGATATTCCGTGCACAGGCAGGAACGGGCTCCGTTCCGCTTCTCCCGCAGCTATGCCCTGCCCGCGAAGGTCGACCCCGAGAGGGTCGGCGCCGTGCTCCGGGACGGAGTGCTCGTCATCACATTGGAGAAGGCGGTGGAGGTGAAGCCTCGCCGGATCCAGGTCAAGGCCTCATGACACGAGCTGATCGAAAAGGAGGAAACGTCATGGCCACAAAATCGAACCTGCGTCCTTCCAGCCAACGTCTGGAGAACGTGGAAGAGCGACCGACCGGGACTCCCCGCGTCGACGTCTACGAGAACGAGCAGGAGCTGCTCCTGGTCTGCGATCTGCCCGGTGTTACGAGGGACGCGCTCGGGATCCACGTCGACCAGGACGAGCTTGTTCTGGAAGGCCGGCGCAGCGCGGGGATTTCGGCGACTCCGCTGGCCTCGGAATTCCGCGCGACGGATTTCCGGCGGGAGTTTCGTCTGCCGCGCGGTATCGACCGCGAGAAGATCGAAGCCGAGCTCAAGGCAGGGGTCTTGGCGCTTCACCTGCCGAAAGCCGCGTCGCTCCGGCCACGACGCATCGAGGTGAAGAGCGGGTAGAAGCTAGCGGCAGGGGGTGAAAGCGGCGAAGGGCCACGGCCTGCCGCCGCTTTCGCGCTTTTCGGGGTCGGAATGAATCCGGACGACCACCTGTTCGATCGACGACAACGGGTTTCCGGGCGTGCTCGGGCGCGCGCCCGCTCGCGGGTGTTCCGGCCGCCCGATCCGAAGCCGGGTTTTCGACTACGAGGAGTTCCATGGGTATGAAGAAGTTCGGTCCGCCGCTCGCATTCGCGGTTGCGCTGACGGCAGCGCTCGGAGTGTGGCCGGTAGGATGCGCGCACAACTCACAAGGGCCGATGGGGCCGGGCGCCGAGAGCGCCAAGGGCAACTCCGTACCGGTGTCGTTTCTTCCCGCGCCGGCGTTTGCCTATGCGGCCACGAAGAACGGGCCGCCGACGGTGTCGATCGCCGACGTCGCCGGGGAAGCGCTGCCCTCGGTCGTCAACGTGGCTTCGACCAAGGTGGAGCACGTCGACGCGCGGCACAATCCGGTCCTCGGTGATCCGTTCTTCCAGCACTTCTTCGGTGGCGGCAACGTGCCGCGCGAGCGCCGCGAGCACGGTCTGGGGTCCGGCGTCATCATCAACAAAAAGGGCATCATCCTGACCAACAACCACGTCGTCTCTGGAGCGTCGGAGATCAAGGTCACCACGCACGACAGGCGTGAGTTCGACGCCAAGGTGATTGGAACCGATCCCAAGAGCGACGTCGCAGTGATCCAGCTCGAGGGCGACAACATCAAGGGGCTCAAGCCGATCCAGATGGGCGACTCGTCCCGGCTGCGCCTTGGCGACGTCGTTCTGGCGATCGGCAACCCCTTCGGCGTGGGGCAGACGGTGACCATGGGCATCGTTTCCGCGAAGGGCCGCGCCAACGTAGGTATCGCCGACTACGAGGACTTCATCCAGACCGACGCGGCCATCAACCCGGGCAACTCCGGAGGCGCGCTCGTCGACATGGAGGGCAAGCTCATCGGTATCAACACCGCCATCCTCTCGCGCAGCGGCGGCTACCAGGGCATCGGCTTCGCCATTCCCACGAACATGGCCAAACCGATCATGGAAAGCCTGATCAAGACAGGAAAGGTCGTGCGCGGGTGGCTGGGCGTGTCCATCCAGAACGTGGACCAGAATCTGGCCGACGCGATGAAGCTACCGACCACGACCGGCGTCTTGATCTCGGACGTGGGTCCGGGCAGTCCAGCGGCGAAGGGCGGATTGGAGCGCGGTGACGTCGTGGTCAAGCTCGACGGCAAGAAGCTCGACTCGACCGGTATGCTCCGCAATCTCGTTGCGGCGGCAGGTGCGCACAAGAAGGTCCACCTCGACATCCTGCGCAACGGCAAGCCCATCACACTCGACGTCATGCTGGGCGAAATGCCGGCTAGACTGGCTGGCCCTCCCGGCTCGACTCCACAGCCCGCGGCGAACGCCAACCCGAGCAAGCTCGACGGGCTGACGCTCGAGAGCCTGGGTGCGCGCGCCCGGCAGCGTTTCCACGTTCCGGACTCGGTGAAGCAGGGCGTCGTGGTTGCCGACGTGGCGCGGGGCAGCACCGCTGCCGAGCAGGGGCTACGCCCCGGGGATGTGGTGCTCCAGGTCAACCGCAAGCCGGTCGCGAACATCGGCACCTTCAAGCAACTCTACCAGAAGGCCAAGGGCCGCGTGCTCCTGCTGGTGTCACGCCGGGGCCACACGCTCTATCTGGTCGTCAACCGCTGAGCGCGCGGTCCTGCACAAGCGCCCCGCTCGCCTGCTCTCAGGGAAGCGGGGTTCCGCACCCGCCCGGATAGCGGCACAGGCTGTAGCCACTGTCCCAACAGGAGTTCCGGGGCGCGCTCTCGCAGCAGGACTTGCAGGCGTCCTCGTACGAGGTCGTCCCTGCCACCCCGGCGTTCTGTCACCCCGGCGCGCGGACTACGCGGAGCCGAGCCGGTCCAGCCTGAGCCGGTGATGCGCGTCGAACAGTGCGCGAAAGGCGAGCAGCACGATCGCGATTGCGCCGAGCGCCGTCGCCGCCGCGATCATGAACACGATCACGATCTGGTAGCGCACGGCGTCGCCGGGATCGGCACCGGCGAGGATCTGTCCGGTCATCATTCCGGGCAGGCTCACGATGCCCATCACCATCATCGAGTTGACCGTCGGTATCATCGCGGTGCGCAGCGATTCCTGGACTGCGCCGTGCGCGGCTTCCCAGCGCGTTGCACCGAGCGCCAGCAGCGTCTCGACGCGCACGCGTTCCGAGTCGAGCTGTTCCATGAAGCGATCGAGCCCCAGCGAGATGCCGTTCAAGGTGTTTCCGAGCACCATGCCCAATAGCGGGATGAGGTACTGCGGTTCGTAGGGCGGGCGGACCCGCACGATGCCGGCGAGCGCCAGTCCCGTCACCAGGAACGCGGCCGAGACCACGCTGACCAGGCTGTTCCAGTAGATCCCGGCGAAGCGGCGGCGGGTGCGGTTCACTGCGGCGACGCCGGCTACCGAGGCCATGACGAGCGCCAGGGCGAGCACCGGCGCCGGTGAGCTCAGCGAGAACACCCAGCCGAGCACCAGCCCCACCAAGAGCAGCTGCACGACCATGCGCACCGACGCGATCGCCAGGCTCTTCGCGAGCCCGAGGCGGAGCGCGATCGAGATGGCGAAGTTGGCGACCATCAGGAGCGCGGCCAGCCCGAGCTCGGGCGCGCCGATCACGATGTAGCTTGCCTTCATCCGCCATCCTCGAGCTCGAGCAATCGCTCCGTGACGCGCAGCAGCTGCTCTCGCGCGTGGCTCACCCACACCACCGCGCGATTCGGGTCATCGCGCAGCCACGCGTCGACCGTGGCTTCGACCAGCGCTACGCGTTCCGCGTCGAGGCTGGCCGTCGCCTCGTCCAGCAGGAGCACGCTCGGCTCGATCAACAATGCCCGGACCAGTGCCACCGCCTGTGACTCACCGCCCGACAGCCCGTCGGCGGCTTCCGAACCCAGGCCCTCGCGTTGTCCGAGCGCGGACAGCAGCGCTCGCGCCCGCTCTGCCGGATAGCTCCGTGCCGCGTGCGCCTTCAACGCGAACGGGGCACGCAGGTTCTGCTCCACGTCGCCAGGCAGCATCCCCGGACGCTGGTGCAGGTAGACAACCTGGGCGCGATAGCGCGGCATGCCGATCGCGGTCGGCGCCTTCCCGCGGTACCGGAGCTCTCCCTCGTCGATCGGATCAAGCCCGGCGAGCGCGCGCAGGAGCAGCGTCTTGCCGGTGCCCGACGGCCCTGCCACCCCGAGCCGTTCGCCGGCACGGAGCTCGAAGTCGAGCCCACGCCAGATCCAGCGTCCTCCCAGGTGGCGGCCCAGCCGGCGACCCTCCAGCAGCGCGGTGTTCGAGCGATTTCCCATGCGTGCGGGGCACTGAACCTAGTGTGGCGGCCGGGGATTCGCGAATGGTTTCCGGAGAGCGGCGGGTCGCCTGTGGCGCTTCACGGTCCGGGAAGGCGCCATTGACAGCGCCGCATAGGCGGGTAGCCTCCGGCTCATGCGGCGACATTTTCTTGGGTGTTGTGTGATCCTGGCATCTGCAGTTGCGCTTGCACAGGCGGGCTGCTCGAGCAGCGATTCGAGCAACGGCAGCGGCGGTAGCGGCGGAACGGCGGGCTCTACCGGCGGAACCGGCGGCGGCACGGCTGGCAGCGGCGGCACGGCTGGCAGCGGCGGCACGGCGGGCAGCGGCGGTTCGGCGGGCACTGGCGGTTCGGCGGGCACCGGCGGTTCGGCGGGCACCGGAGGAACGGGCGGCAGCTCCGGGACGGCGGGCGATCACCTGCTGATCTCCGAGGTCGGGCTCGAGCCCGGGACCGCCGAGTTTATCGAGATCTACAACCCGACTTCGGCCGAGGTCGACCTCTCCAACTACTACGTGGCCGACAACTCGGCCTACTACAAGATCACGAGCGGTCCGTGGAACCCGCAGGGCACACCGCAGACCGACTTCCTCGCGCAGTTCCCCTCGGGCACGAAGATCGCCGCCGGTGCGGTGCTGGTCATCGGGGCCGATCCCGGTTTCGAAGCGGAGTACGGGAATTGCCCGGATCTGATCCTGGCCTCGAACGGTAATGCGCTGAACTGCGGCAGCGGCAGCGTGCCTGCCATGACGATTCCGACGAACGGCAGCGTGGGCAGCAAGTCGGGCAGCCTGATCAGCAACGACCGCGAGATGATCGTGCTGTTCTCGTGGGATGGCAGCGCCAGCACCGTCAAGGACGTCGACTACGTGACGTGGCAGGCCGCGGGCGCGAGCTTCGACGATAACACGCGCAGCGACAAGACCTCGGTCAGCGGCTACCAGGCCGACACGGCGCGCGCCTCGCAGAAGCCCGCGGTGCCCTCACCCGCGGCCGATGGCGGCGTGGTCGTCGCGATCGAGCGCTGCGGCATCGAAAACGGCGAGACGCTGAGCGGTGGCAACGGCATCACCGGCCACGACGAGACCAGCGAGGACATGGGCGCGTCGTTCAAGACTGCGTCGACGCCCTCGCCGGGCACGAAGAACAGCTGCCTGTAGCCGACGCCGCTCCGGGTCGCCGAACGCTCGACGACCCGGCACAACCGCGACGGCGCCAGTGGCTCAACGCTTCTTCGGGCCGACCATGTCGCCCGGGCGCACCCACTTGTCGAAGTCCTCGCTCGAGAGCAGGCCGAGCTCCACGGCGGCGGCCCTGAGCGTGGTGCCTTCCTTGTGCGCCGTCTTGGCGATCTTGGCGGCGTTGTCGTAGCCGATGTGCGGGTTCAGCGCCGTCACGAGCATCAGCGAGTTCTCGAGATTGTGCTCGATGCGCTCCTTGTTCGGCTCGATGCCGACGGCGCAGTTCTTCCGGAAGCTGTCCGCGCCGTCCGCGATCAGCCGCGCGCTCATCAGGAAGTTGTGCGCGAGCAGCGGCTTGAACACGTTCAGCTCGAAATTGCCGCTCGAGCCGCCCACGTTCACCGCCACGTCGTTGCCGAACACCTGGGCGCACAGCATCGTCATGGCCTCGCTCTGAGTCGGATTCACCTTGCCGGGCATGATCGAGCTTCCAGGCTCGTTTTCCGGGATCCTGAGCTCGCCGATGCCGCAGCGCGGTCCGGAGGCGAGCCAGCGCACGTCGTTGGCGATCTTCATCAGGCTGGCGGCCAGCGTCTTGAGCGCGCCATGGGCGAACACCACGGCGTCGTGCGCAGCCAGCGCCTCGAACTTGCTCGGAGCGCTGGTGATCGGATGTCCGCTGAGCTCGGCGATCTTCTTCGCCACGCGCTCGGCGAACTCGGGGTGCGCATTGAGGCCGGTGCCGACCGCCGTACCGCCAAGGGCGATTTCGCTCAGGTGCGGGACCGCGCTCTCGAGGTGCGTGAGGCCGTGCTCGAGCTGCGCTGCCCAGCCGCTGATTTCCTGACCGAGCGTGATCGGCGTCGCGTCCATCAGATGCGTGCGTCCGATCTTCACGATGCCTTCGAACGCGGCCGACTTCTCCGCCAGAACGTCGCGCAGCGCTTTCACGTTCGGCAGCACGTGCGACCGCACAGCATCCGTGCACGCCAGCGACATCGCCGACGGGAACACGTCGTTGGACGACTGGCCGCGGTTGACGTGATCGTTGGGATGCACGAGCCGCTCCTGCCCGCGCGGTCCACCGAGGATCTCGCTGGCGCGGTTGGCCAGCACCTCGTTCATGTTCATGTTGGTCTGGGTACCGCTGCCGGTCTGCCAGACGACGAGCGGGAACTCGTCGGGGTGCTTGCCGGCGATGACCTCGTCGGCGGCCTGGACCACGGCCTGGCCGATCTTCTCTTCCAGCACCCCGAGATCCATGTTCACGAGCGCCGCGGCCTTCTTGACGATGGCGAGCGAGCGGATCAGCTGCGGCGGCAGTCGCTCGCCGGAAATCTCGAAATTCTGAAGGCTCCGCTGGGTTTGCGCGCCCCACAGCCTGTCGGCGGGGACCTCCACGGGGCCCATCGTGTCCTTCTCGGTACGGGTCTTGGTCTCGGTCATGCAGACGGCCTGCACGGATCGAGCGCGAGGATCAAGATCCACGTGCTCTCGACATGAGATTTGACCTGTCCGGGGCAGATGGCTCACCCTTCTGCCTTGGCCGGGGCCGTCCTTTGCGGCGCCCCCCCTACGGGTACCTATGATGCGCTTTGTCCTCCGCGCGATGCTTGTGTCCGCCTCGCTTGCCGCGGGGCTCTCCGCAGCCGCTTCTTCGCCGGCCGCGCCGGCCAAGCAGCACGCGCACAAGGACAGGACCCACAAGCCAGGCCACGCGGCGAAAAAGCCGAGCCACGCGGCGAAAAAGCCGAGCCACGCGGCGAAAAAGCCGAGCCACGCGGCGAAAAAGCCGAGCCACGCGGCGAAAAAGCCGAGCCACGCGGCGAAAAAGC
>Ga0114931_10000498_pt1 | contig 47501 bp, 39 predicted proteins | sample 2SBtaG_FD_89579 | JGI IMG/M metagenome (GOLD analysis project Ga0114931, IMG submission 89579) | Deep subsurface microbial communities from Kolumbo volcano to uncover new lineages of life (NeLLi) - 2SBTROV14_V59a metaG | ecosystem: Environmental > Aquatic > Marine > Volcanic | place: Kolumbo... | reverse complement strand
CAGGAGCGAGAGCTTTGGCTCGAGCGCTCGTAGGGCTGCCGGTGGCAGGCTTACGCTGGGCCGGACTCGACTCCCCTTTGGTCCACAGGCGGTCTGAAGTCAGGTATCTTGGTTCCAGACCGTTTGCTCTTTCCGTTCGGAAGGAGTCCTGTTATACTTAACCTATACTTTTACTTTATGATGAAAGGAGGTGATTCTGTGACAAATGCTTCAACGTCAAACATAGTTTTTAACTCCTTTTCTGATTACTGGCATTCATTTGGAAGCTTCCTCCCGAGTCTTTTGGTTGCAATTATCTTGATTGCTATCGGATTTGTGGTTGCGTGGGCGCTTGAACTTATTACATTTAAAATCTTGCGCGGGGTAAGAATTGATCAAGTTTCTGAGAAGCTCGGCATTTCGGGATTTTTTGAGAAAAGCGGTGTAAAGTTTAGATTAAGTAAATTGCTCTCGAGGGTAATCTACTGGTTTATCATAATCGTTTTTTTAAGCTCGGCAGCGGAAGTTTTAGGGCTCAGTCAAATTCAAGATTTTCTCGCAAGTCTTGTTGGCTATTTGCCGAATGTTATTGCTGCGCTCGCTATCCTAGTAATAGGTTTGCTTGTTGCTAGTAGCTTATCCGAGCTTGTACGAAATGTAACCGTTGCCCCGGACGTAAAGTCTTCGCACTTTTTAGCGAAGCTTACAAGGTGGTCGATAGTAACTTTCTCAGTCATCGCTGCCTTGGTTCAGCTTGAGGTTGCTCCCCGATTGCTTGAGATGCTATTCGGGGGACTCGTTGTAATGCTTGCACTTGCAGGAGGGTTAGCTTTCGGTCTTGGAGGGAAAGATGCGGCAAAAGATACGCTCGAGCGGTGGAGATCAAGATACTAGGCGCATAAAAAAGGAGCTTTCTCGTTGAAGTTTCTTTTTTATTGTTCCGCGTGGAACTTCCGTAAACAAAGCTCTTGACAAATTCAGGAGCCGGGTGTAACATACCCCCATAGGGTATATGGCAAAAGCAGGAGACAAACAAGTTATTAATCAACTTCATCGGATCAAGGGCCAAATTGAAGGAATTGAGCGGATGATTAAATCATGCAGGTCCTGTGAAGATGTAGTGATGCAGCTGATGGCGGCTCGTTCTTCGATTGAAAAAGTTGCTTTAAAAATTTTAGCTGAAGAAACTGACTCCTGTACGCGTTCAAAAAATAAAAAGGATCAGGAGCGATTACAACAGATAGCCACTACTTTATTTAAATACACCTAGCCCACTTGCGGAAGGTTGCGGCTCACGTGTATAATTAGCTATACACATAAATAATTATTAAGGAGAATACACATATGTCAGAAGTAGAATTTACCGACGCCAACTTCCAGACCGAGGTCTTGGGAGAAAAAGATAAACCTGTCCTCGTGGACTTTTGGGCAGAATGGTGCGGTCCGTGCAAAATGCAGGGTCCAATTGTTGAAGAGGTCGCTAAAGAGCTTGAAGGCAAAGTTAAGGTCGGCAAACTCGAAGTCGACCAAAATCCAGGCACCGCGCAAAGTTACCAGATAATGAGCATCCCGACAATCGCAATTTTTAAGGGCGGCAAACCCGTCTGGACCGCAGTCGGGGTCCAACAAAAGGAAACCTTGCTCAAGGAACTTAACAGTCAGCTTTAATTTTTACGTCCATGGGAAACCCAAAGGAACAATCTTATGATTTCGTTATTGTGGGCGGAGGCGCTGCTGGCTTAGCTGCAGCATTGTACGCCTCGCGTCGAGAAATGAAGACACTCATTATCTCTCAGGATGTGGGGGGACAGGCTGCGACAACTCCGGACATCGAAAATTATCCCGGCATCGACTTCATCCACGGAGCAACCCTCATGGATAAGTTTAAGAAGCAAGCAGAGAAGTACAGCTCGGAGTTTGTCTTTGAGACTGTTGATAAAATTACTAAAGAAGACGACTTCTTTATGGTGCACACCAACACTTTTTCGGTGAAAGCGGAAACCGTTCTATTGGCTTTTGGGCTTTCGCACCGCCACTTAGGGGTTCCGGGTGAAGAAGAGTTGGCTGGAAAAGGCGTGTCATATTGTGCGACTTGCGATTCCCCATTATATAAAGGAAAAAATGTTGTAGTAGTTGGTGGCGGCAATTCAGCTATGGATTCTGCAATCCTCTTCTCTAAAATCGCAAAAGAGGTAACGGTTATTAATAAAAATGCAGAGTTTCGGGGCGAGTCTGTGCTAATGGAGAAAATGCACGCCGCAGAAAATGTTAAAGTAATTTTTAACGCAGACACCAAGAGGATTGTAGATAAGCCAGGAAAAGGAATAGTGAGCCACATTGTTGTGCAAGAATCAGAAAAGAAGGATGAGACCGAAATTCCAACGGATGGAATTTTTGTTGAAATTGGTTTTACGGTAAATGCGGATTGGATCATGGGGCTCGTAGATACTGACGAGCGGAAGCAAATCAAGATCAACACGAATTGCGAAACGAATGTTCCGGGAATCTTTGCGGCTGGGGACGTGACAACGGTTGAATATAAACAGATTGTGATTTCGGCTGGTGAAGGCGCAAAAGCTGCGTTGCAGGCACATAAATATCTTCTGAAAAAGTCCGGAAAACGATCGGCATTTATTGATTGGGGAAAGAAAAAATAATATATGGCAGAAAATCCATTTAGCAATGCAATGAAGCAGCTGAAAAAAGCTGCGCAGGTTTCAGGCGTTGACCCTGAAGTATTGGAAAAACTTAAACGCCCGCAGCGCATTTTAGAAGCGACGTTATCCATTACTATGGACGATGGTTCTACGAAGAACTTTCCTGCGTTTCGTGTGCAATACAATGATGCGCGTGGTCCATTTAAAGGCGGTATTCGATTTTACAATAAGGTGAATATCCATGAAGTGAAGGCGTTGGCGTTTTGGATGGTGATGAAAACCGGAGTTGTCGGCATTCCTATGGGTGGCAGCAAGGGCGGCGTCATTGTTGATGTGAAGAAATTGTCTGCTGGAGAAATCGAGCGTTTATCCCGAGCATGGGTTCGCGCATTTTATCAATATCTTGGACCTCGTACTGATGTGCCAGCTCCCGATGTCTATACCACGCCGCAGATTATGGGATGGATGGTTGATGAATATGCGCGTGTCTCGGGTGGCTGGGAACCAGCAACCTTTACTGGCAAGCCATTAGCGATTGGTGGATCCCAAGGCCGCACCGAAGCAACAGGATACGGTGGGGCAATGATTTTTGAAGAACTGCTTACCAAACTTAAATTCAAAAAAGGAAAAACAACCGTTGCTGTCCAGGGATTTGGCAACGTTGGCTATTATGTGGCAGAGCGTCTGTATGAACTCGGATATAAAATAGTCGCAATTTCAGATTCCAGGGGGGGGATTTATGACAAGCGAAACGGCGGCATGGATCCGAAGAATATTTTGAAGACGAAACAGCAGAAAGGGATGATTGATGGCTGTTACTGTATAGGATCGGTCTGTGATTGCGAGAATTATACCCACATTACCAATGAGCAGTTGCTTCAGCTCCCGGTTGATATTCTCATTCCGGCAGCACTTGAAAATGTTATCACCAAGAAAAATGCCGGGCGCATAAAAGCAAAAGCAATTATTGAAATGGCAAACGGGCCGTTAACGCCAGACGCTGATGAGAAATTATTTAAGAAGGGGATTCCTGTAGTTCCTGATATCCTATCCAATGCAGGCGGTGTCACGGTGTCGTATTTTGAATGGGCACAAAATACCTCTGGATTTTACTGGGAAAAAGATGACGTGTTAACTAAATTGCATGAAATTATGAAACGTAGTTTTTCTGAAGTGTGGAAAATTGCACAAGACAAAAAAGTTGACCTTCGCACCGCAGCATATGTTGTCGCGCTGAAGCGCATTGAAGAAGCCATGAAGGCTCGAGGACTCGCTTCAGTATAAATTGTAGATAACAAAAAACACCAGGGATGTTACATGGTGTTTTTTGATTTTATTTTATTCCTTGAACAAGTACTGTGACGTCGCGTTCCCGATCATGATCAAGTTCAATGAGCATGATTTGCTGCCAGCGCCCTTTGACGAGTTTTCCGTCTTGCACAATCAGAGTGACCGAGGAATTTAAGATCATGGCTTGCGCATGTGCGTGCCCGTTAATGCACTCATGAACTATCCCGCATGAATCTGCGTCACACAAGTGCGTGTCCCGTTTTCCATTCGGGTTGTTCACATCACGAATATCGTTGTGTCCATATTCTTCTTCTGGGTCAGCAAAGCGATCTAGTATGCGCGAGAGATCTGAGGTGTACCCGAGTTTTTCATTTGAGCCGATTAAATTTTTTTCGTCTTCGTTAACCCAAATGCTCGCAGTCGTATGATGGGACTGGATGGTGACGGTTCCTGTTTTAATGCCAGACTCGGAAACAAACTTTTCAATTTCTGGCGTAATTGTGATGAACTGCTGGCGGTATTTCGTTTTAAAATGAAGCGTAGTCGTTGCCGCCGCTGCGGTCCCTGTCATCATAGGTCGTTTATGTTTCGTTAGCTCGTGCCACAAAGGTAAATATGCTATCCTTTAAAACACGTACTATACATGATATCAAATAAGGGTATGGACGCACAAGAGTTTATACAGAAAGACTACTCCTATGCCGTTATCGGCGCAACTACGAATCCGCATAAGTATGGATACACTGTGCTGAAGGATTTGAATAAGGCTGGTTTTCAGGTTGTTGGCATAAATCCAAAGTACGAAACCATCGAAGGGATTCAGATATACCCCACGCTTGCGGATGTTCCTGGGAAAATAGACGTTGCTATATTTGTTGTGTCTCCTGAGGTCGGATTGAGTTTATTGCCGCAGGTTGAAGAGAAGAAAATTCCGAAAGTATGGTTTCAACCTGGCGCAGAAAGCCCAGAGTTGCTCCGTGCGGCGAGTGATGCAAGGTTGCAGGTGAATCCCGAAGGGAGTTGCATTATGGTTGTACGTCGTCAGGTGGGGATTTGACAAAATGTAAAGCTATGTTACTATGCGTTGGATGCATGACATGCATCAAGGAGGTTCTTTTGCAATGAATAAGAAATCAGCATTAAAAGTACCGGAAACGGAAACCCCAGAATTAACTTACGCCCAACAACTGGCGGCGATACTGCCTCAGGTTGGGACTAAGTATTTGCTTTGTCCGAATAAGCATCGGCTTACCGTTCAAGATTCAAGTCCGCTACTTGAAAGCACGACCGGTTGCTCGTTTTTTGCGCGCTGCCCTACCTGTGAATGGGCGTCTGGTTTTTAAGTAAAGCTGGCAAGAATGTTTTCCCTTACAGGGGACGCCTCTTGCCAGTTTTTTGTAGATGTTGTATAGTACTATTCGTCAAAATTCAATCTTTCCCGTTTTATGGTAAGAACCCCGATAGCGCCTATTTCCGGGGGATTTATTGAGTCTTTTCTCAAATATATGCTTAAAAAGACAACACACAAAACAACAGAAGCAACACTACTCGAGGAAAAAAATCAGATTCTCGAGCGTCTTGCTTCACTCGCTTCGCCAGATAAAGAAAAGAAGTCAACCAGTGAAAGGCCCGGATGGATTGATTATGGACAAAAGACTGATGAGAATGCTGCTGAAGTCGCCGAGTATGCTGAGCATATATCTCTCGCAACGTCGCTGCAAAAACGTCTAGCTGAACTCGAATTAGCTCTTGAAGCTTTTTCAAAAGGAACGTATGGTGTATGTGAGGAATGTGGAAAGTCGATTGATAAAGCAAGGCTCAAGGCGTTTCCTGCAGCCACTACCTGTTTACACTGTAAAAAGAAAGGATAATCATCATGTCACGTGTGCGAACTGCCCTGCACTATTCTTTTCTAGTCTGGGCGGTGTTGGTCGTGCTGTTTCTGTTCGACCGCGTCACGAAATTTTTTGCATTAAATCGTCTGGCGCCCGACGGACGTTTTTTATCTGATCACGCACTCGGATTTTTTCTGGAAAAAAATCAGGGCATCGCATTTTCTCTTTTTCTTCCCCCTCCATTGATCATGGGTATTGTCTTATTTGTGGTGGCGTATTTGGTTTGGGTAATGTGGCGTGCTCATATTCGTAAGGAGCATCTGGTCTACTGGGGTGCGGGGCTCATGATTATTGGCGCGCTAGCCAATGCATTTGATCGGATTCGGTATGGATACGTCATTGATTTTATTCGTCTAACCCGTTGGCCGACATTCAATCTTGCCGACGTGTACGTTATTATCGGGGTGAGCATCCTGATAGGATTTTATTTGTTTAAAAAGAATTCATATGCTCGCCCAACTGCACACGGCAACGATCGTCGGAATTGACGCGGTGCCGGTCGACGTTGAAGTCGATATTCAAAATGGGCTGCCCCAAATTACTATCGTCGGTTTGCCCGACACCGCAATTCAAGAAGCACGCGAACGTATCCGTTCGGCGCTTTCGAATTGCGGATTTCAGTTTCCACGGACGCGCGTGACGATTAATCTTGCGCCCGCCGATCTTAAGAAAGAGGGATCAGGTTTTGATCTTCCAATTGCACTTGGCATTCTTGTTGCCTCTCGTGTTCTTAAGCCCGAACAGGTGAGCGACATCTGTGCAGTCGGGGAGCTTGCGCTTGATGGGACGATGCGTCCCATCCGTGGTGGATTATTGTATGGACTGTGTGCACGAAAAGCCGGGCACAAGTTGTACGTACCAGATGACATGGCGCTGCAAGCTTCTTATGCTGATGGTGTCGAAGTTTTTTCTTTCCGTACCCTCAAAGATGTTGTGGCGCATTTAATGGGTGTCATTCCGGTTTCCCCCTATCAGCGTTTGTCGCGAAGGGAAGAACCCGATGTGGTACAAGAAGATGATTTGAAATATATTATCGGACAAGAACACGCAAAACGAGCCCTGCTTATTGCGGCGAGTGGTGGTCATAGCGTATTGTTTTCTGGTCCTCCAGGTACAGGTAAGACAATGCTGGCTCGCGCACTTGCTACCATTTTGCCGAATCCTTCCCGTGAAGAGCAATTGCTTGCCACTCGCATTTGGACGGCAGCCGGACAGCTGGATTCTGATGCAGGCATATTGCATAAACGGCCATTTCGAGATCCGCACCACAGTTCGTCAGCCGCAGCGTTGATAGGTGGCGGTGGGCATGCGCATCCAGGGGAAATTTCACTTGCACATACCGGCGTGCTTTTCTTGGACGAATGTACGGAGTTTCCGCGACATGTTCTTAATATGCTGCGTCAGCCACTCGAAACTGGACGAATCACCATTTCACGTGCAGAGCATCGCATCGAATATCCCGCACAATTTCAACTTGTTGCATCTACTAATCCATGTCCATGCGGTAATGCGGGAAGTCAGGAGTTGGTCTGTACGTGTACATCCGCCGAGCGGTTACGATATCAAAAACGTCTCACCGGGCCACTTCTTGATCGAATCGATATGGTGGTGAATGTTCCACGGCAAAAAATGAAGCTACAAGAACATATATCGGACCTAGATTCCAAGAAAGCTAAAAAGATCGTTGCGCAAGCCCGTGAGATACAATTACACAGGACTCCAGGGAAGCTTAACACACGGCTTAGCCGTGATGAAGTCATTCAGCACTGCCGATTGGATGAAAAAGGAAGAGCCCTCATTACGCATTTGGTGAATCGGTTGCATGTTTCTCGTCGTGCCGTTGATCGTATCATCCGCCTCGCTCGGACGATTGCAGATATGCGCGGCTCGACTCACATCGCCGAGCAGGATATTGCCGAAAGCGCGCAGTATCGAGTTTCGAGAGAGGAAATTTTTCCCGGTTGCTAAAGCGCCCCAAACTTCGTACAATAAAGAGGTAACGTGAGGGGAACTTTATGCGTGTTACAGAAATTATCCAGCTCGAACAAGAAGAAAAACGAAAACGACTCATCTGGTCGGTGACGGTTCGTTTTGTTGTCATTTTTATTGTTTTAATTCTTGTACTTCTTGGATACGTGCTGGGCCTACGTTTTGAGCTTCCAGGAATCTTAACTGCGGTTACGATTGTTTTCTTATATAATATCGTGTCGCATTATTTTTATGCCCAAAAACATCACCCAGTTTTTTGGCCGTATCTTGGTATCGTTTTGGATATGGCAGTAATTACTCTGGTTGTTCATTATACCGGTGGAATCGCCAGCGTATTTTTGCCGCTGTATCTGTTGCAGATTGTCGGAACAAATGTACATTTTTCAAAAAGTGCCGGACCATTAAATTTCTTAGTGGGTGGCGGTGCGTTTGTCGGACTGCTTGTCGCTGAATATCACGGAGCAATCCCTGTGGTTCAGGTGTGGCCGGGCGTAACCAGTATGTACAACTATCCTGAACTAGTTATTATGGTGGCGTTTACTATGGTGCTACTTATGGGAGTCTCAACCTATCGTTCCGGGTACGTAGTCTCAAGTTTACAGAAAGTTGAGAGGAAGCTCGCCGGAGTAAACGATGAATTAGTTGAAATGAACAAGTCTTTTATTACTGCCAATAAACGGCTTCGTGAACTTGATCAGCTGAAAACGGAATTTATTTCCGTTGCCTCTCATCAGTTACGAACACCACTTTCTGCCATCAAGTGGGTATTAAAGATGATCATGGATGGCGATGTCGGACCGATTAGTAAAGACCAAAAAGACCTGCTTAAAAAAGGGTATCAATCAAACGAACGCATGATAAGCCTGATCAATGATTTGCTCAATGTGTCGCGTATTGAAGAAGAGCGTTTTCAGTATCGTTTTGTTGATGCGTCATTAATTGATATTATTGACCGTCTGCTTGATGAAACAAAAATGATGATGGACAAAAAATCCATTTTCTTTGAACGAAAGGTTGAACATCATATTCCGCTGATGCGGTTGGATCCGCAAAAAATGCATTTAGCTGTTCAAAATTTATTGGACAACGCGATTAAGTACACCCCCAACGGCGGGAAAATACAACTCAAGGTGTACAGGGACAAAGATGATGTGGTATGCACAATTCAGGATTCGGGGGTTGGTATACCCGATGATCAGAAAGATCGTGTCTTTAGTAAATTTTTCCGTGGCGATAATGTGATCCGGATGCAAACACAGGGAACAGGCCTTGGGCTTTTTATCTCACGCAGCATCATCGAAAAGCATAAAGGAACAATTTCATTCGAATCGCAAGAAGGAAAAGGCACATCTTTTACCTTCAGAGTTCCAATAAATGCGGACCGTCAATAAGTTGACGTTCCCTCAATGCATGCTAGTATGAAAGCAGTCCCTTCAGCAAAACAACACCCCGACATCTACATCTTGCAAAGTGGCGCACAACTTGCGCACTTGCTGACCGATGAATTGAGTATGCGCGGCTATCAGGTGTTTGCTCTCAACGAAGAAGCAGAAGCGATTAGTCGATTGACTAAGAAAGCTGTTGGCCCGTCCATTCTTATTGCTGATGTAACCGATGAAAATATTGATGCGTTTCATGTGCTGCGCGAACTCACATCTCACGGCAAGCAAGTAGTGAGTATTGTTGTATCAGCAACAGATGAAGCCGTTGATCTCGATCGTGCGCTTTCATACGGAGCAGAAGACTACATTATTAAGGACCAATTTTCTGTCGAAGAATTAGTAAGCAAGATTCGACGAGCTCAGTTACAATTAAACGTAGCACAAACCCCTATGATGACTGAATCACAAGAAAGCCTCGGTGCATTCGATACCACATCGATTCGCGTATTAATCATCGAAGATGATCAATTTTTGCGTGATTTGGCCAGCAGAAAATTGAAGCAAGAAGGCTTTAAGGTTGATATTGCTATTGATGGTACTGCTGGACTGAAAAAAATTGAGCAAGACAAACTAGATGTTGTGCTTCTAGATATTATACTGCCGGGTCTCGATGGATTCGATATTTTAAAAAAAGTACGCGCAAGCAAAGATACTGTTGTGCGTAATCTTGTGGTGATACTGCTTTCTAATCTCGGGCAAGAAGCGGACGTCGCAAAAGGCGAGCGTTTGGGTGCAGACGATTATCTCATTAAAGCAAACTTTACCATTGATGAGATTATCGAAAAGATAAAAGCTGCCGTTGCCGCAAGACGGAGCAAGTCGGTTACGTAAACGTGTTTGCAGCTTATCGAATATAGCCTAGCGGGTTCACTGGAGTTCCATGAATCCGGATTTCGAAATGCAGGTGAACCCCGGTAGTGTGCCCGGTTAATCCTTGAAGTGCGATAGTCTGTCCCTGATTGACGTGTTGTCCGGTCTTTACGAAAATCTTACTTGCATGTGCGTAGAGCGTTTGCATGCCATCCGAGTGATTAATTATCACATGATAGCCGTAGCCATAGTTCAGGTAGGCTACTTTTGACACGACGCCAGCGGCTGCGGCATAAATCGGATTGCCATAATCACCATCAATATCAACACCGGTGTGCCCGTAATGGAAGTATTGATTGATACGATGTGAAACTGTTGGCCACTGAAAGCGAACATTACTTGCAGGTCGGGATGCGGGAATGCTTCCGGAGTGGCTTTGTGAAGATGCTACAGAGGTGGTAACTACCGGTTTTGGTGGCGCAGGAGGTTTTCCACCAGGGATAATTAAGGTCCCCCCTTTTTCTATAAGTGAAGCATCCGCGAGCTTGTTGTAATCCAATATCGTATTTTCTGAGACGCCGTATTTTTTGGCGATACTCGCAACTGTGTCTCCGCCCGCAACTTTGTGAGTGACACCAGAGACCGGCGGGATTTTTAGCGTTTGTCCTGGTTTGATGAAATCGGTTTCATTCATACCGTTAGCCCAGAGGATGGTAGACGTTGAAATATTAAATCGTTCAGCAATCGTGGAGACCGTGTCTCCACCTTCAACGGTGTATGTGGTAATACCCTGAGGTTTTGTTATTGCGCCAGATGCTCCACCCGCCGCAACAACATTAGTCGTTCGGTTTTGGCCATTGTTTACGGTTGGCAGCGGTGTTGCCTGAACCGGCGTTATAATAGAGGCAAAGAGACGTTCTTCACGTGGCGGAACGCCGACCACCGTCTCTTCTCTGTTTGCGTTTAAATTGTAATTAATTGCAGACGCGACACTCTGTGTGCCAATTTGCTGCGCTTCAGCAGAGCGCAAAGAAATGTTATTGGCTGCAACGATTATTCCTATGGTCGCAAGGACGATAATTGTTAAGTGTTTTCCCACAAAAGGATACAAAAAAGACCGGCGTAATGGCGCAAAGATACTCCGGCCCAATTTTTTTGTTTTTCTGTATAGCCGGTATAAGGGAACAAGTCCATGAAGAAATATCCCACGAATGATGTGGTATAGGGGACGAAAAACGACAAGGCCGGTTTTTTTCAGCAGTACGCCAAGCGCCTTAAACCCCTCAATTAGATTTAAGACAAATCGAATAATCAGTTGTTGTATACGGGTACGAATAGGTGAGGAAATTACTGATAAAACGAAGATTTTTCTCCTCTCTCTGGGATCCCTATTATGCAATTTCGAATAGTACCAGAAGGGGTATGCTTAGTCAACCACCGCTGCAGAGGGAGTTTTCCCTTGCGGAAGCCTTGCGCTTTCCGCTAAGCTAGAGCATATGGTGAACACGAAAAAACGCCCAGCATACGAGGAGCGCTGGCAGGACATTTGGCAACAACACGGGGTGTATAAAACCCCAGAACAGCCTAGCAACGGTCAGTATATTTTGGATATGTTCCCCTATCCGTCTGCGCACGGATTGCACGTCGGGCATCCAGAAGGGTATACGGCTTCAGATATTTATGCGCGCTATTTGCGGCATCAAGGGAAAGACGTATTGCACCCAATGGGATTTGACTCCTTTGGCCTCCCTGCAGAAAATTATGCGATAAAAACTGGCACGCATCCCGCAAAGACAACGGCTGAAAATATTGAGAACATGCGCAAGCAGATTAAAAGTTTGGGTTTCAGTTATGACTGGGAGCGTGAAGTTATAACTAGCAATCCCTCATATTACAAATGGACACAGTGGATTTTTGTGAAGTTGTTTAAAGCGGGGCTTGCCTACGAAGCCGATGCGCCGATTAACTGGTGCCCTAAAGATAAGACGGGGCTTGCGAATGAAGAGGTGGTGAACGGAAAATGTGAGCGCTGCGGGACACAAGTTGTGAAAAAGAAAATCAAGCAGTGGTTGGTGAAAATCACTGATGAAAAATATATTGATCGCCTACTTTACGATTTAGATGATTTGGATTGGCCAGAGAATATAAAAGATATGCAGCGCAATTGGATTGGCAGAAGTGAAGGTGCCGAAGTTGATTTTCAAATTCAAGGAAGCGAAAAAAAGATTACGGTCTTTACTACGCGCCCTGATACATTGTTTGGCGTAACGTATCTAGTCTTGTCCCCAGAACAGCCATTCGTGCAGGAGATTACGACAGAGAAACAACAGAAAGCGGTTGAAGCATATTGTGCGGAGGCGGCAAAAAAATCTGATCTTGAACGCACCGAATTAAGCAAAGAAAAGACTGGGGTTTTTACCGGTGCGCACGCGATAAATCCGGTGAATGAAAAACCGATTCCGATTTGGATAGCTGATTATGTATTGGCATCTTATGGAACGGGCGCAATCATGGCAGTGCCGGCACATGATATGCGCGATTTTGAATTTGCCACCAAATATAAACTCCCTATCGTTCAGGTGATTAAAGTGCCAGAGCTCGATGCGACACTCACTCCTGAAGGTGATGCGAGCCCTGCGGCCTTCGGTACGCTCGGAAGCAAGCTTGAGTCCGTCTGCTGGACGGGTGATGGCCAGATGATGAATTCTGGGAAATATGACGGTTTGGATTCGGCTGAATTCAGAAACAAAATAGTTGCATGGCTTGAAAAGCAACAAAAAGGAAAGGCGGCAGTAAATTATAAAATGCGTGACTGGTTGTTTTCCCGCCAGCGGTATTGGGGTGAACCGATTCCGATTGTCCATTGTGATGCGTGCAAGAAAGAAATTGAATCCACGCCGCATTATTTGCATTTTAGAAACCAATCAATTTGGGATCGTTTGATGAGTGGTGAAAAGACCGTTGAAAGTCGCGCGTTGAATCCAGATGAGCCAGAGAGATATTTTGGCAATATAAAAACAGGTGATATTATTCGATGCGAGAATATGGATACAGGCGAGAACATGTATTTTGAAGTCACGAACGTGTGGCAATTCAAATCCATCGTAGAACTTTTCAAACATCAGGATGTTGTTACATCTATAGAAGGAAAAGCATATTTATCAGAAGCAGAGTTAGTCGCATCCTATGAATCGCTTCGTTCAGGCTATGCGCAGCAAATTGAAAAGAATGGGCTTATCGCGTGGCAGTTACGTCGGGTGCAACCAGGAAACGTTGCGGTACCAGAAAAAGATTTACCACTCACACTTCCAGACGTAGAAAAATATGAACCAACAGGAACAGGCGAGTCACCCTTAGCAAATATTGACGAGTGGGTGAATACGACGTGTCCAAAATGTGGCGCACCAGCAAAACGAGAAACAAACACCATGCCGCAATGGGCTGGGTCTAACTGGTATTTTTTGCGCTATACGGATCCGAGAAATCCAAAGAAGCTTGCTGACCCAAAAAAAATAAAACAATGGATGCCAGTTGATGTGTATGTGGGTGGAGCAGAACATGCCGTACTTCATTTATTATATGCGCGATTTATTTATAAGTTTCTATATGATGTAGAGGTTGATGGTAAGCGTGTTATCCCGAAAGAATGCGGAGACGAACCGTTTAAAAAATTAAAAAATCAGGGACTCATTTTAGGCGAGGACATGCAAAAAATGTCCAAGTCCCGTGGCAACGTCGTGAATCCTGATGATGTTGTAGAAGAATATGGCGCAGATGTTATGCGCATGTATGAGATGTTTATGGGACCTTTTGAAGATGCAAAACCGTGGAACATGCGGGGGATGGTTGGGATAAAGCGGTTTTTAGAAAAAGTTTCCACCATTTTCGACGAAAAAGTTTCGACCCACAAAGAAACGACAACAACAGATCCCCAGGCGTTTCGATGGTCAAATAAAACTATTAGCAAAGTTACAAAAGATATTGAAAATTTTAAATTTAATACTGCTATTAGCGTTCTCATGGAATATGTGAATTATCTTAAAACAAAAGAGAAAGTCGTACTTCAGGAATTTGCCACTCTTATTGTTTTACTTTCACCGTTCGCACCGCACCTAGCAGAAGAACTTTGGCAAAAATTGCATGGGCGCGCAGAAAAAGATTTTATAAAAGAAAATTCTGTGACCGTACAGCAGTGGCCCAAGTATGACGAATTAAAATTACAAGAAGAGAACTTTACGCTCGTCGTCATGATCAACGGCAAGAAGCGCGATGATTTTGAAGTCTCAAAGTCAATGTCAGAAAAAGAAATTCGCGAATTAGTATTTGAGCGCCCGAACGTAAAAAAATGGATAGAAGGCAAGAAGATAAAAATGGAAAAATACGTCCCTGAGAAAATTTACACGATTGTAGTATAATAAGGACATGGATCGCATTACCGTTACGAAAAAACCAACAAAAAAAGAATTGCAAGAAGCCGTTGATATTTTGAAGAACGGCGGCATGATCGTGTATCCAACAGATACCGTCTATGGATTAGCTGTGGATGCCTTTAATATCGAAGCTATCGGTAAGCTTTTTGTGCTTAAAAAACGGGCTCAAAAGCCACTTCCTATTATTGTGGATAGCATTACGAAAGCAAAGAAAGTATCAGAAATAAGCGCCAAAGATGAAAAAATTTTGAAGAAGTATTGGCCGGGCGCAATTACCTTTGTGTTAGAGAAAAAAAATATTGTGCCCAATGCGTTAACTTTGGGATTGCCGACAGTCGGGATTCGCATCCCTGCATCTCCACTTTCTGTCTTGCTTACGCAGATGCTCGGGCATCCAATAACATCAACAAGCGCGAATATATCCGGCGAAAAAGTGTGTACCACAATCGACGAGGTGATGCGGCAATTCCGCGTAAGCTCAACGCTGCCGAATTTCTTCTTAGACGCCGGCGAATTAGCTGAGCTGCCCCCATCAACCGTTGTTGATTTAAGTGGATCGAAGCCTAAAGTGCTGCGTGAAGGTCCGGTAAAATTCACTCACAAATAACGCCAGTGAAAGAAAAAGAAGTCAGTCATGCCGTAATGCAGAGACTGCAGCAATTTGGTATCAGGCCCAAACACTATATGGGTCAGAATTTTCTTGTTGATGATATGGTCTACGAAGCTATCGTTGATGCCGCTCAGTTGACCAAAGATTCCTTTGTCGTAGAAATTGGCACGGGTCTCGGCACATTAACAGAAGTATTGGCTGAACAGGCAAAAAAAGTCGTTACCGTAGAGAATGATTTGGGATTGGTAAAAAAACTGCCGCAAATTTTTTCGCGTATACCAAACGTAACGCTTGTTCCAGGCAATATTTTGGATATTCCCAATGAAGAACTCCTCTCATTATTTCCAAAAGGGTCGTCTTACTCGCTGGTTGCTAACATCCCATACTACATTACCGGGAAAATCATAAGAAAATTTATTTTAGGGGACGCAATTCCAGATAAAATTATTTTCATGGTGCAAAAAGAGGTTGCTGAACGTATTGCAGCGTCTCTCGGAAAGATGAGCATGCTTTCGGTTGTGGCACAGTCACTCGCAAAAGTTGAAAATCTTTTTTCGGTTCCGGCAAAAAGCTTTTTCCCGGAGCCAAAGGTTAATTCTGCGGTTATACGTTTAACTCCAATTACATCCCCTTATGCCCCTGAAGAGCTTGAAGCCATGTTCAAGCTTGCAAAAATGGGATTTGCCCATCGGCGGAAAAAACTTTCTAATGCGTTGTCTGGATCCCTGCACAAAAATTCCCAGGATATAGAAAAAGACCTTCGTGAAGTTGGATTAAGGCCGGATTCTCGAGCGCAGGAGCTCACTTTAGAAAACTGGCACACACTGGTAAAGTTGCTTTTTTAGGCGTCGGGTATTGACAAGACGATTTGACCTGTTTTTGTGATTGACGAAAGAGCTAGTTCGTGATATAATGTATATAGTAATTTAGGCTCCCGCGCATGTATTTTCTTCATTAATGTGAAAGTTGCGGAACCGAAAAATTTCAGTATCACACTTCCAAACTTTTTTCATCATAGATCATGGATCCCCAAAGCCCTTTGGAACAAGAAAAACCGGAGGGGCGGCCAGAGAATGCGCGTCGTCTATTTATTTAAATCACGGTGCTCGCAGGCTTTGGTCTTTTAGGCGGCGTTTGGAGTATTCGCACGTCCATAGAGCAACCATTGGCTTTTACCAACATCCCGCAAATTACCAATCAGCTGTATGGGGAAACAAATAGTCAGGCGAGTGATGCATCCCAAATTCTTGCACTGAAAAATCAAGATACCGATCAGGACGGTATCACTGACTATGATGAACTTTATACTTACGGCACCAGTCCGTACCTGAAAGATTCTGATTCCGACGGAATAGATGATAAAGACGAGATAGATAACGGCACAGACCCAAATTGTCCAGAAGGGACAGAATGTACACCTATTGCTGTGTTTACTCCTACGATTAATGCATCGACGAATGCTGCGACTGTAACAAATGCGGGTACGAATATATCAACCACGTCGAACACAAATCCAACAGTTGACAATCTGGATGTCACTCAGCTGCGTGCGGCCCTTAAAAATGCAGGAGCACCGCAGGCCCAGTTAGATGCATTAACTGATGAAGAACTCGTTGCTTTATATGCTGATACGCTGGGCTCAAGTAGTACGACAAATACCTCCACAACTAATTCTTCAATTAATTTTTCAACTAATTCTTCGACGACTAATTCAGCTGATGATTCCACTTCAGTTACCTATTCCCAATTACGGGATCTCACCGTCGACCAGATCCGCCAGCTACTCATCCTTGGTGGAGCCGATAAGGCCACTTTAGATCAGCTGGATGATGATACGCTCAAAGCGGTTTTCTACCAGTCAGTCCAAAACATCGAGCTTTCGAACACAAATCAATAATCCCCAGATGAGAAAAAAGAAAAAAATGAAGAATCCCCGAAAACGCTTTATCACCGGTGTAAGCGTTGGAATTCTTTTTGCAATGATGGTTGCGTTCATTGCTGTGCCGGTGCATCAAGCACAGGCGTTTCCTGGGGAAGCGTTGGCGGCTGCGGTTTGGAAAGAGGTCCGTGATCAGGTCAGGTATATCGCAGATAAAGCATCGCAAGCAGCAAAGGAGGCATATAAAACCACCAAAGATGTTGCGTTTAAAAATGCCCTGCGTATTTATTTGACCAAAATTGCCGAAGACACCGCGACCTATATAGCAACTGGTGGCGCAGGTCAGAAGCCGCTGTTTTTGACAAATCCCGGAAAATATTTTGTCGATGTGGGCGATGCGGCGCTCGGTGATTATCTTGATACCATTTCATCCGGCGCGCTTGGCACGAGCTTGTGCGACATCGGGCCGGTGCATGTTAAAATCGACCTCGCGCTTCGGGCAGAAATCAACCCGAATTTCTGTACAAACGGCTGCCAACGCAGTTACGAACAAAAACTGAGCGCGTATGGGATTTATGACGATTTGATTGCCTATTTAACCGGGGTATACAAAGAATACTACAACACTCAAGGACAAGATTTAGAGAAAAAGTGTTCTGATCAAACTCCAAACGGCAAGGCGGCGTGCGAAAATGTGACGCCGCAAGGCACGTGTTCATGGGACCAAGGAGCCTCTTTGTGTAATGCCAATGTCGACCGTCCGATGACTCCAGGAGAAATGCGCGGAGGCATGGCAATGACAAAACTGCCCGTGAAATATTTGCAGGACCCGAAGACGATTCCTCTATACAACGATTTCTTAGGAGCATCAACGCTCGGCGATGCCTACCAGAAAATAATTGAGGCAAGATGCCCAATTGAGAAGCAGAATACGACAACCGGAGAGAAAACTATTTATCTAAAGTCGTGTCTTGATGCATTAACATCAACCATTACTGCAGAAAAGCAAAATGCGCAGTTCGATCAGCAGCGCTGCGTGCGGTTGTGTACTGGCGAAAAACGTACCGCAAAGTGCACTTTCAGTCAGATTAAGCAACGGACAACAACAGCCTTTAAGCAAAGTGATTTCAACAAAACGTACCCGCAGATTTTCGATGCGAAGCAAAATGAAGTTGGACAATATTTATTCGCCTATGAGACATCACGCGAACAGGCTGCAACAGAAACTCAGAAAGCAAAAGATGCAATTACATTCGACAAAATTGGTTCTGTAAAAAGCCCAGTCAGCGGTTCCATTACTAGTCCATCTACTCTGACACAGGCAGCGGCAACTAAATCGGTTAATGAAGCTGGTAAGGATATAACGACCTATACCGGGTCACCCCTTGCGGATGCAATCGGCGTGTTTACTAATACGCTAACCAAGAAATTAATCGAGCGCATCTTCAATCCAGCGCTTGGTGGATACGCGAATTCAGGTGCCAGCCAAACGCTACTTGGTGGCGGTTTCAATTTCGGCGGCATTGCGGCTGCCCGCGCGCAATTCGCAAAAGCATTTACGCCCAACCTTACCCGGCAAAACAATACTGAGGTAGATGTGTTGTCGGCTTTGCAGGGAGATAACGCTTTGGACGGAGACATGGCTGAAGCCGCACGACAAGAGTTAACAGTAGAAGAGGCAATAGACGCGGGATTGCTCCACGGTGATTGGTGGTTCGGATACAGTGACAAAGGTTCGGCGGGACAAAAAACTGAACCGACTCTAGGGAACGGGGGATACCCAGCCTCCGTGTTCCCCATTTTGCGTACCAATCGCATTATTCCAGTTGGATGGGAAATTGCGGCAGAATACATTAATCAATACGATACCGGCTCATATACCTTGAACGACATCATTGCTGCGTTTGATGATGACACTTCCCCATTTTATCAATTAGTAGATCCGAAGTGGGTACTGAAAGCACCTTTGTCGGTTTGTGCCAAACAAGGATACAGCGGAAAACTCGTGGACGGAAGTTGTCAAAGTTCAGATGTTGTGGAAACCGGAAACGACGATGTTGACCCTTGTATATTGGGCGAGCACGACACCAATGGTGATGGGAAATGCAATCAAGATGATCCGCCAATTTATGAAAATACGTGCGAGCGCAAGCAAGTGTGCGTTGACCAGCAAACCTGCATTCAGGAAACACCAGACGGAACCGGATGCGAACAATACGGGTACTGTACCAAAGAGCTTCCCATTTGGCGCTTCCAAGGTGAGCAGTGTGATGCGCAGTATGCAAGCTGCCAAGCATACACGGACAGCAATAGTAATCAAGTTTCCTACTTAAAGGATACCGTTGATTCAAAAAATTGTTCAGCCGATAATGTCGGCTGTAGGCGCTACTGCTACAGAGATCTTGCAAGCGGTCAATATACCTGTCAGTACAATCCGAGCACTGGTAACTATACCGGCGATCAAATCTTTTTTGATAACAGCGTCCAGAGTTGTGCGGCGAGCGATGCCGGCTGTACCCAATTTTTGCGCATGACCGATGGAGCAAACATTTTGCCCAATGGCAGTTTTGAGCTGTACACCACGCCATACCCGGTGAGCACGCAGGCGAACTTTAGCGGATGGACGGTAGGCGACAGCGGGCAGACCTGTGGCGCGCAATCTTTTGTTGATACACTGGCAAGCTCGGGTTCAACCGCGATGCGCTTGCAACAGCTGTCAGCTTGCGCCGGTAATCCGCATCAGTACGCCCAACAAACTGTCGATACCGGACAATTGCTCGACAATACTTCATATACGTTCTCATTCAATGCACTTGCGCTGAACGCCCCCTGCCAGGGTAGTGTCACTATTGGCAACGATACCTTTACCCCGACGTTTACGGAAAACTATCAGCGTTTTGTCGCTTCGACGGTCTTCCCTGCAGGCACTGGCACGAGTTCATTCCTTGTCCGAATTAATTCAATTGACAGCTGCCCGCTTATTATCGATGACGCGAAGATTGAGAAAGGCAACAGTGCAACGGCCTACAGCAATTACGGTGATAGTGCCATTTATATGAAGGATGCGCCGCCTACGTTGACGTGCACAGGAAACCCGCAGATCGATCCGGGCGAGTGTGCATCATATGCCAGCCAATGTACAGAAGGAGATGTCGGGTGCAAGGCGTGGACACCGACGAATGGCGGCATAACAATCCCCGGAAAAGCAACCGACCCAAGTGCCTGCGATCCAACGGATCCGACATCATGCGATCAGTGTCCTTCTGCATTTTTGGGTTGCCGGGCATATCAAGAAATACCGCTGACAAATAAAGTTCCGGATCCGACGCTTGCAGGAAGAACATCTGCCCCAGGGAATGAATATGTCTCGATCGTTGCCGAACAGGGTAGGCAGTGTACTGCGCAGTATGTCGGATGTGAAGAATACACGAATTTAGATATTGCCAGTCAAGGCGGAGAGGCGCGGGAATATTACTCACAGGTTCGTCAGTGTGTGACGCCATCTGATCCGGATGCAGCGTATTATTTCTCATGGGTGGGTTCAGCGAGCCAAGGTTTTGAGTTGAAACGCTGGCATCTAAAAAAGAGTACTAATCCGGGCAGTCCTGATTCGGATGCTCCTTGTACAAATCTTGTGGTCGGCGCTGATCCGAATGCCGCGTGCGAAGACACCGCAGCAAACGTCAACAACTGCTCTGCGGATTTTCCGAACGATCCATCATGCGTTCAGTTCTATGATGAAGGCGGAGGCGTACATTACCGAAATATTGATGATGTGATTTTTGTCACTGACAGCTGCGCTGCCTACCGCAATACACTTGATGCGCAGACGTATTTTTTCGATCCAACCGCATCCACCACGTGCCCTTCAACATTTGCCGGATGCCGAGAATATAAGGGTGCAAGCACCAATAATTCAAAAACACTCTTTACAAGCACCTTTGAGCAAAGCGGAGATCCAAGCGACGGATGGAGCTTAATTCCGGGGTCGGTCGAGGTTACGACCGAAGCTTTGACATTCCCCGGACACTCGCTCTGGATTGATAGCAATCAAACTTCACAAAGAGATGTGACAGGAGAACAAGGCAAGGCATACGTCTTAACTTTCTGGGCACGAAGCGCGGACGCAGTTAATAACGCTCAAATTATTGCCGCCCTCGAGGGAGCTCCACAAGAGAAATATTTCACGTGGGATGAGGCCAACGCGACTTCAAATCTAACTGTTACCCCCGAATGGAAGCAATACTCATTGGGTCCGGTCACTATTGACACAAGCTTCAACGTGACAAATCCGTCATACATTCAGCTGCAAACCACATCCGGACAGATTTATATTGATAATATCCAGCTTGTCGAATCTACGCAGGATGTCTTTGTTGTTAAATCAAGCGCTCCGAGTTGCAGCGGATATGAAAACTGCACCCAATATAAAGATGCCCAAGGCAATACGCAAGATTTGAAAGGATTTACAAAATTATGTTCGCAGAACGTCCTTGGTTGTGAGGCGTTGATTGATACGCATAATTCTTCAACACCGTTCCAGACCGACCTGCAGCCGGAACAAAAATATCTGCAAACCAACCGCTCAAGTTACAGTAGTAATGTCCCGACGGATTCCGTGCGTTTTCTCGTGAATGACCCAAAGAAATACTGCTCAGCAAACGCCAAGGGATGCCAAGAGCTTGCGCTCCCGAGTATTAATCAAGATTTGTCAGTATCGAATTATCAAACCGTCTATCTTAAGAGTGATCCAGATACCTTTACCACGACCCTCTGTTCAGAAAATGCGGTTGGTTGTCAGGCATTTACGCAGCTCGAAGACGGGACAAGTATTGATTACTTTAAAGATCCGCAAACGCGCGTCTGTGAATACCGCGAAAATGTGGGTGCGTCAAAACAGACGGGCTGGTTCCAGAAAGGGAATGACACGCCGTGTGATGCCACGTGGGTGCGCAGCTGTCCGCAGGAGCAGTCAACGTGCCGTGAATTTTACGCCCCGCGCATTTATAAAAATCCTGCAACCCCGGATTCACAGTCCTATTACTATTTAGATTCAAGCCTGACGAAGAATGCGTGTCCGCAGGGCGTTGATCCGCGCAATAGCTGTCTCGGATTCCAAGACACCTCTCAGACCATCAACACAATACGACCGAAAATCGATCCTGATAATTCGGGCAACGTATTGACGCAAAGCTGTCAGGCCTGTTCCACCGATAACACATCATGCGGACGCAACGGAAATTCGCCATGCTGTTCGTGGAATCCGAGCAATTGTTCAATCGATAAAGCAACTGGATCTGATGATCAGGCACCATACTACTGTGTATACCAGCAGGCATCTGCAGACTTCGATAACTGCACAGCAACGATAACCGATTCATATGTCGTTCCGAATTCTGGCGACGTTACTACGGCAACCAATTGCGGACAAGCCGGACAGCCAAACTGTTTCAAGCCTGATTTGTCAGATTATGATTCTACCGAGCGGTATTGTGGGGACTTTGCTTGCGATGCCAATGTTGTGCTACCGGTAAAGCCGGACCGTATCTGCGATCAGTGGCTTGAATGCACGAATGAACAGAAGGTGATTCGAGACGGCAAAGAAACAACTGTGTGCTTAGAACGCACACTTCGCGATCGAAACGGCTATATTCCGGACGATGAGGGCGATAATAAGAAGGCAAATCTTGAGAAATCCAGCCCGGCAGACATTAAAGATCTCGCGAATTATTCAGGTTTGACTAAAGCTGGCATGATTCGTAATAGTGCGACTGGTTCACTTATTGTTGAAGGGTTATTCCCCTACAGCCAGTTTACTGAAGATGGTCTTGATGGCGCGTTTATAGCAATTCCGAATAATGATTTCGAAGATGATAAAATAGCAGTTTCAGAGAGTCCAATGCCGATTAGCTCAACAAAATTAACCGCCCGTGGGTGGATTGACGCAGAGACTTTCCCGTGGCGTGTAACCAAAGCTCAGGACGGAACTGAGACCGCCCGCATTCAACTTGAGAAATCCAATACTTCGGATAATTTTTCGAATCAGTATCTCGCCGTCATTTCAGGAAACACAGACGAAAATGGCGTCCGGGTAAATATAGAAAATCCTGATGAGCTCTCTGATAATGCCAAGTATTATCAGTTGTCATTCCGAGCAAAAGCTCAGAACGTCATTCAACAGGGTATTCGAATGAACATTTATCAGGATGGCACTGGCGAATTATTCAGCGACGGTTCAAGCGTGGGTCTGCAATTGACGACCCAATGGAAAGATTATGTGGTACGTTTGTATAACAATCCTGGCAATAGCATTAACCCGGCAAAGCAAAGCATCGAACTCCGGTTCTTGTTCCGCAAAGGAAGCGTGCCGTCGGACACGTTCTATATTGATGATGTGCAGCTGAAGCCGGTTTTGCAGATACGTGAAGGTATCTCAAGACAGCCGGTGTCGGGACTGTCAGCAAGTTATTTTCAAGCAAAATTACAGCCAGCGAATGGTTCGCTTTCAGGTTTGAATGGTGAGCATTGGGATAACATGAACTGGGATTTTGTAGCGAACGGTGGCGCGCCTGCGATTCCTCCAGATTTAACACAACAAGAAGATTCGATTGATTTTCCATATAACACAGTAGGAACCCCCTCAGCAGAAAATGACGCGTACACGTGGCGGTTTACAGGTGGTATTTTAATAGACGATAGCTCGACAAATCGATTCTATTTCAACCATGATGATGGCGCGCGTTTGTATATCGAGGACATGAATAATCCAATTCTCGACAAATGGGGTAACGCGGCCTGTATGGGGTCTGATGTATCACTACAAGGCATGTCTGAAGGATGGCATCCGGTTAAAATTGAGTGGTACAACAAACCAGATATAGGCGGATTAAAAGGATATGGCGGTTTGCAATTTGGCTGGCATCCGGGCCCTGGAGGTCTCGCCTACTTACCAGGCGACAATTCTGAAGGGGAATTTCCAGCAACCGTCTGTACAACCCAGGCATGCGGTGGTGGAGTCTATGCAAATATTTGTAAAAACGATACTGGTGGAGACATAGTGCCTTCAACACATCTTGTAACTGCGCTTGAAATCGATAAAGACAACCTATTCTCAACCGGAAAGCTCATGAAGTCGACAATGGATTCAACGATTGACTTTGCTAATTTCAATGATCGTCTCAAAGAAGTTGCAGGGCGCGGAGATGCTGTTGGCGTTTTGTGGGCAGGAGAAGTCTATGCCCCAGCAACTGGTTCATACACTTTCTATTTAAAACATAAAGATGGCGTGAAGTTCTACCTTGATAATGAATTTACTCCTGTTGCTGAAGACTGGAACATCGGGCCAGAACGAACAACGCAATATACGACAACTCTTGAAGAAGGGTACCACACGATTAAAATTGCATTCTTTAAAGATCTTGATGTCGGTCAAGACGTTGCAGTCATGCAGTTTGGTTGGAATAAAGACGTTGGTGGTGCTGCCATGGGTGCTGGACAGTGGATTATTCCTGAAGATTACTTGCGTTCATATCCATCAAGCCCAACCGGATTTGTTGCCCGCCAATGCCGGTCATACCCGCAGTCAGACTCTTCAGTCTGTGACTACGAGGATTCACAGACCGGCGTACAATATAAAGGCTGGAAAGGCTATTGTGTAGAGAAAGATCCCAGAGATCCCACGGTGTGTCTGAACTGGTGGCCGATTGACGTGCTTGCCGGCGAGACGAACGTCTTCGCTGACCAAAGTTTGTCGTTGACGCGAGCGCCGCTGTTTTACTGTGCTGAAGCAGACTCCTTTGATCTTGGTGCATCATTTAACGGTTCGCCCGCTACAGTCTTTGATAATCGATTTGTTCTTGATGATGCAGGCGTGAAAGCTCAGTCACTGGCTAACAATTGTCCGAATCTTGTTTTTGATGGAAAAAATTCTTCGTATAAAAAATTGTATGGTAAGCCGATCAATTCCGTCCGTCCGATGTTTACTCAGATATCTAGTAATAATTTCCCCGCGAAGAATCTCGAGGATGCCGTTACATCGAGTGGTACAGAGGCCTGTCAAATGGGAACGACGTTGTTCAATCTAAATCGGAACACTATTTGGAGTGATGTATTCGATCCGGACGGAGATGGCTCTCTAGATATATCAGGTATCTTCGGCTTGTGTGATGCTACAAACGGCAATGGATGTGCTATTCATGAGGATAAAAAGGGATACTCAATGACTGTAAATGCGGACCCACAAGATCAATATCATAAGAGTGATATTCGCTACGTGAATTTTGTGCTCAATCGCTGGTCGCATGATGATTGGGACGATAATGTCACCGTCACCGAGGATGGGCCGACAATATTTACGCTTGGTGAAAATTCGACGTGTCTTAGTGGCGGAAACTGTTGGACGGGGACCTATGATTCCAATGGAGATACTGTCGATGGAAATAAAATCACGATCAGCCTTTTTTTCGATTCAAATGACATTTTGAAACAGTATAGCGTCTATTCGTATGATGACAATAACGGCGGTGGTTTCTGGGTGCAGGGCATTTTCCATATGAAGTCTATTTGTCGCACATTAGTGCAAGTAACTAAAGCTAACGGCAAGTCAGTTCCATGGACCGCTCGCATTCAGAGCGGAAAAATTGGAACAACCGGAGACGAGCAGTCTCAGAAGTATCAACTTGGGACAGCATGTGCGCCATATGGTGCGACGCCGGTTATCGATAGACCATCGGATATCGTATTATGTAAAATGAACGCCGATGCTACAGATGCACAGAAACAAGCAGGCTGCGGAGTTGGGTGCAGTGCGGACTATTGCAGCTTTGTTCCTTCACCGCTTCAGCTTTATACCCCCGGGAACAGCCAGTATAAAGGGACTACTAATATATGTACGCAGACTGTCCTCGGCGGTGGATTTTATTCGTGTGGCGGAGGCGGAACTTGCCAAAGTTGTGTGGGAGGACCAACTCCAGGTTTAGGATGCTTTAGTGATTCCGATTGCGGTGATGGCGGCACGTGTGAACACACATTTGGCACCGGAGAAACCGCTACTACGCCGGGAACCATCATCGCGCCTGAACCGACGACGCTTCCCACACAAACTCCATACAGCGGTATCGCGCGTTTGAAACAACTCTTTGCAAAGTCGTACGGCATGTGGAACTGGAGTGATTCATTAGGAAAATACGTCCGCGAAGAGGATCAGCCTAACTGGGCGCCACCGGTTGATGATGGCGTGTTTGTTAGCAATGGAGGCGGTGTGTGCCTTGATGAGACATACCACACCAGCGATCCAAATGTGTTCTGCGGAATTCGGCCGACAGTTTCAGGCATTAAGATTAACGGACAAGATTCCGGCGATGTAGTGTTGTCCTCTGGTGCGCATGCGGCCAATCTTGAGTTCAGCTACAAGATTGATCCCGAACAAACACCAATCAAGAGCATCAGCATTGATTGGGGCGATAGCGATCCGTTGTCAGTATACAATTCGTCGTCTGCCACAAAAATATATGGATGCAAATCCAAATCCGACAACGGAAAGAATTGTACTGCTTGCTACGGGGGCATCACACCAAGTGATATTGGAGGCGGCACGATGGGTTGTGTTTACGACCAGTATCCAAAGATTCAGGTAAAAGATAACTGGGGCTGGTGCAATATCCGTTCAACTTCATCTGCATCAGGGTGTAGTGCCGGGTCCGAAGACTGGGATTACTTCGATGGACGCATAATTGTAACACCGTAATATGGCCGATTGGTTTCGAAAAAAACGGACAAGAATTTTCGCACTGCTTGGCTTGGCAGTGATCTTGTTTTTAATTCCCTCTGTTGGTCATGCAGCCAACAGTGAAATTAGTAAAACTATCGTTTTAGGCGTTGGTGCGTTGGTGCAGTTAGCCGTCGATTTCTTGGGAAAAATTTTGATTGCCGTTATAGATATGCTTGTGCAGGTCGCTCAGTATAATGATTTCGGCGATTCCGCAGCGGTGAATATTGGCTGGGTTATTACCCGCGATTTAGCCAACATGCTTTTTATTGTAGCGCTTATCGTAATCGCATTTGGCACCGTCTTGCAGTGGGAACAATATCGCTACAATCGTCTATTGGGAAAACTCGTTATCACCGTCGTTATTGTCAACTTTTCAAAAGCGATCACGCTGTTCCTTATCGATTTTTCACAGGTCATTATGATGACCTTCGTCAATGCGTTTCGTGATGTGGCAGCGGGTAATCTCACCACCGGTTTTGGAATCCGTGCGCTTTTAGCATACGCGGATAGCTCGACCAGTGTTGATATTAACTTAACCTCAACGGTGCTCGTCTATGCGCTTGCGATTATCCTGATTCTTGTGGCGCTTATAGTTACTATTTCGTTGGTGATAATCCTGCTGCGTCGCATTATCTCATTGTGGATTATTATTATTTTGTCGCCCCTCGCTTTTATTGCCTCTGTCATGCCTGGCGGCATCGGTTCATATAATGACCAATGGTGGAAACGTTTAGGCCAAGAAATGTTCGTCGGTCCGGCGCTTGCATTCTTTTTATGGCTATCATTTTCTGTTATCTTTTTGACATCAGGGCAGGGTACTCAAGAAACCGCGACAGTGGTCAGCATGAACTCAAAGGGTACGGTTCTAAAAGAGTCTGGCGAGGTTCAAGCAACGGTAAGTCAGATAGGTAGCACGCAGAACCTGTTTAATTTTGTCGCGGTTATTGTTCTGCTTGTTTACTCGATGACAGTTGCCCAACAGGCGGGCGGTTTTGCTGGTAAGTTCGCGTCGCGTGCGTCCGGCTGGATAAATAAAGGCGGAAACGCGGCAGTTCGCGGAATTGGTAAGCTTGCAAAGCAACCGCTAAAGGGCGCACGAGCAGGCGCACAAGCAGGCGCACGAGCAGCAGCTAATTCTAAAACCGGACAGTCGTTGCTCACCTCGATGCAGAATAAACTCCCCGCACAACTTGGTGGTAACTGGGCGACGAAACGCCTAGCGGCAGCTGAACAGCGCCGAACTGAAAAGGTAGCAAAAGCGGGCGAAGGAATGAATCTCGCGAATTTGACTGACGAACAATTAGCAGCATCTTTAGGGAAGGCGGGCATCGGCGCCAAGCATCGTGCGCGCCAGATTGCCACAACTGAAGAGCTCATGAAACGAGGTAAGGTCGATAAACTAAGCGAACGCGATCTTGCGCGCTATAAGGGGGCTACCGGGATCAGCAATAGTTATGATCCGGCCACCGGGAAAACAACCACTCATTTTCGTTCACGAAGAGCCCAAGAAAAATGGGAGTCTCTTGCCAAAACGAGTCCTCATATGGATTTTGCTGGTGAAACAAATGATGATGTTTTGAGAGGGCTTGAGGATAGAGCTGCCGAGAGGTTTGGTAAATTGAGTCCGAAAAAATGGGGAGACTTAGATGAAGACGCTTTTGACGATAGCAATCCAGTGAATAAACCGGGTTCAGCAGCTGCATTACGCTCGTTGCGGCGTGCATATCAGACTATGCCTGCTGATCGGAAAGACAAAGTGCGCGAAAATATTAGTGGATCTCTTGTTGCAAAATTAGAAGCAGACGACCAAGCTCCAGCACCAGGAGACGAAGGTCCACGTGCTCAACCGCTTATGGATGTAAGCGACGAAAAGCGTCGTCAATTTGAACGTGAGCAGGCAACTCGTGAGCGTCTTGGCATCGGCGGCGATTCAAGCAAAGTTAATGATTTGCTTTCATACGCAAAAGCGAAAAAGAGTGGCATTGTCCTTTCGGGTTCAGAATTTCGTGATGTTTCCCAGAATATAGATAAACGCGTGAAAGATGGAGAAAGCATTGATGACATCATAAAATCTTTCGAAGACTATCAGCAGAATAAAGACAAGATGTCCGACGTTGAATATGAAGAGGCACGCAAGTCGATGGAATTGTATCTCAAGTCTCAGGAAGGCGAAGATGTAGAAGCTCCGGAACTTGTTGGCGCATCAAGCCTTGGTCGTCGAGTCGATGCTGATATGAAGCAGGCAGAAGAAGCGGGACGTGATTCATACGCACGGCTTGCAATCGATTTCGATAAGGTGGGGCTTGCCGGTTCAGGTGCGTATGCATCTGGAGAGCAAAAAGATGCACTCGCCCAGCAGCTTGCTGAGGTATACCGTCAGCAGCTGACAGAACAGATGACTGAGGCTCGAAGAAAAATCAACATGGATTTGACGGCCCAAGATCAAGAAACCATCAACCAGCATGTGAAGGATTTTGGAGAGTCAATTAATAAAGCTGAAAAACTTGCACTCGTTAACACGAAGCGAAAAGGCTATACTTTACCGCATGTTCTGCGTCATGAAAATGCGCACGCAGAAATTGAACGCGTTGAAGATAAAAATCCAGAGATTTTAGAGGAAATTTTCAATTCTTTGTCACAAGAAGAGCAAAAACAGATTACCGAGGATTACGTTAAAGAACTTGGTCTCGGTGCGTTTCCTAAAGAAGAGCAAAAAAAGATCGCCATGAAAGAATACTTTACAGAAGGGCTTGCAAATTATGGACGCACCAAAGACGCGGTAGGTCCGAAGATTAGCGATCAGACAGCTTTCGCGCTCAAAGCCGCGGGTGTGAAGCTTCGTGGATATCAGCAAAATCAGATTCCCCAAGCTTTTACGAATCGCGAGGTGTACGACAAAGCCGTCCGCGACCAGGAAACTGCCATAACAGAGAAAAATCGAGAGATTGATACTGCGTTTGCCGATTTCATGAAAGAGCACAAACTCGAGGGCGAAAAATTGCTTGAAGATAAGCAACTTACATTAGACAACCTCGGAAACGATCTTGTGCGCAAAGAACTCGAAGAGGTGTCGAATGTTCCGGCTGAAGACATTCAGCATATTCTTGATTTGCAAAAAGAAAAAGTCAATTTTGAAAAAGGACTTGGTTCTATAAAAGAAGAATATCGAACAACGGGCCAAGTGAAGCCGCAAGCACCTAAGAGTGAGTCCAAGAGTTCAAAATCAGATAAAGAACCTCCGAAAGAACCTCCGAAAGAACCGCCAAAGCCAGAATCAAAAAAAGAATCAAAGATACCACCTGAGCCTGAAGAGGCAGCTTTTAAACCATCAGCGAAAGAAACAAATCCAGAATCCTCAGAACCAAAAAACTCAACTTATGCGACGTCTGCAGGGGAGGCAAGCTCTAGAGCTGATAATAATGAGGCCGCAACAGAAAATTCTTCTAAACCGAATGTAGAGCCGCAATCGGCGTTCGAGCCTGAAGAACCTGAGGAAGTATAAGCAAGGAAGTTTCCTCCCTAAATAGCATCTAATCTGCTATAATAAAGTCCACATACTTTTTTGTTTATGGAGGACGTCATTGCACAATTTATGAAGCTTCCGCCGCACGTAAAGACGGCGGTATCGTCGCCTCAGGCGATAGAAAAGCTTGAAGCGATAGAATCACGGTATAATGTTAAACTTGCCGAAATCGTGATGCGCGTTATCGTGAAGGTGTTACCTATCGGAAGTCTTGATGAAACGATAGAGCGGGAATTGCACGTGACGCAAGAGCAAGCCAAGCAGATAGGCAAAGACTTAATCAGTCAGATTTTTTCGCAGATATCTGGCTATTTAGGTTTCATTGCTTCAGCAAGTCCTGATGCAGCCTTGCGTTCCACCCCAGCGCATGAAGGCTCACTGGGTGTTGAAGGGAAAGATCCTGAGATCGAAAAGTACGTAGCAAATTTATCCTATGCGCCAAAAGACACGACATACGACGTTGATCAGCTGGTAAATCAGTTAAGTGACCTGCTTAATCTAGGATTTGATCATGTTATGAAGAAACGGTTTCACACGATCGTTGAATCTCGGCTTTCAGATGTCCGCGATAAACAAATGCTCAAGGATCAGTTAGCTCGTTCTACAAAGATCGGAGGCATGGGATTCACGCAAGACCGGGTGGCAATGGTCGCGCCACTTATCGAACAAGCGTGGAATGAAATACATGCCAAGCATTTAAAGATTAAAGAAGTTGAGGAAGCGCATAAACATCTGGCGCAGCCGACTGTTCCAAAAAAGATGCAGCACCCAACTTTGGTCCAACAAAAACCTGAACCGCCAATGCCGGTGCCCGAGAAGAAAGAGTCAGTGGAGTCTCAAGAAAAAGTTGAACCTCAACCAGAACCCGAAAAAAAACCCGAACCTGTTAAGTCGGTTCCTCCGCCCATCACACCACCAATACGTTCAGTCCCTCCAGCAGAGAAAAAAGCAGAGCCCACGCCAGAGCCCGAGACAGCCCCGCCAGCGCATGAGGAATTGCCGCCACCAAAGCCAAAGAAAGAGGTTTCGCATTTTATGCCAAAAGTGCGTCGCGATTTAGAAGAATCTGATAAGCGGGTGGTGCAAGATATTGTTCCCCCATCAAAACTTGTTGGGCCTATTGAGGAATTGCAGCAGATGTCAATAGAAGAGTTTCGCCACTTGGGCGATTCCCCGGAAGAAAGTGCAGATCGTCTCAAAGAAAAAATTCATATGCTTGAAAAAGAATCTTTCCAGCGCAGGTCAGAAGGCATTAAAGCATGGCGGACGAGTCCGCTCATGAAAGAATATCTTGATATCGGACGCGAGAGTATCGAAAATACAAAAGATATCAAACAGTTAATCGCAGACCGCCAGGAAAAAAATTCCCGTGGAATAAATACACAGGAATTTAACGCTATCAGCGAAGTCAATTCGTCATTACGTTATTAAGTATGCAACAGTTTGTTGTTCCACAATTTATCGATGTTGAAGATAAAGTGATGGGTCCGTTGTCGGTTCGGCAGTTTATTACCCTGCTGGTCGGGGCCGGATTGGTCTTTCTGTTGTTTAAGCTGTTAGACCTCATTTCGTTTGTCTTCGCCGCGATTCTGGTTATGGTGTTGTTGTTTGTGTTTGCTTTCGTTAAAATTAATGGACGACCCTTCCATTATTTTTTACTTTCCTTGTTTCAGACATTTCGTCGTCCGGCACTGAAGCTCTGGAAAAAAGACACTGAGCGTTATCAGTTTCGTTCGCAGCTCCCGCAAGTAAAGAAGAAGGGATCAACATATGTTCCCAAAGAGAAGGGTCCGCTTTCTTCATCTCGACTTACGCAGATTTCTCTTGTAGTTGATACCGGTGGCGCGTATGACAAGACAGACGATGATCAAGATGAGCAAATAGATCCAGGAATTACCACGTTAGAAATTTAGTATGCCACAGCAACGACCCGCAATCGCATCACAGTCCACCGTCAAGTTTCTTGATATTTGGGAGGTAAAAGACAATCTTGTTATTCTCAAAAACGGCACGCTTCGCGCTGTTTTATTGGTATCTTCCGTGAACTTCGCGTTGAAATCAGAAGATGAACAGAGTGCGGTAATTCAAGGCTACACCCAATTTTTGAATTCGCTGGACTTTACTTTGCAGATTGTTGTGCAATCACGAAAGCTCGACATTGAAAATTATCTGGGGCGTTTGCGTGAACAGCAAAAGGCACAACAAAATGAATTGCTGCGTATGCAGATCGCGGACTATATCCAGTATGTGAGTGAACTTGTTGAGTTGGCCGATATCATGTCAAAGCGTTTCTATATAGTGGTTCCATATGATCCGGGCGGAACAAAAGGGCAGGGATTTTTTTCAAAGTTAAAAAATGTTTTTTCTCCGACCTCGGTTATAATTTTGAAGCAGAAAAAATTTGAAGAATATCGCGTTGAAATTCAGAAACGAGTTGAGTATGTTGCCGATGGACTCTCGAGCGTCGGATTAAATTCAGTGCAACTTGATACACAGGGGTTGATTGAATTATATTACAATACATTTAATCCAAAGGTGTCAGAGAATCAAAAGATGCCCGAGACAGACAAATTACAAGTAGAAAATTAGTATGGCACTAAATCTGAAACGCAAAGCTGAAGAACTTCCAGAAGAGAAGCGGCTGCTGACCCCAGAACAGCTTGCAATTCAAAAAACCGAAGAAGAACGCCGTAAAAAGGAATTGTTGCGCGCAGAGCAGGTATACCGGAAAGGATTGGTTTCTGTCCGTGATTTGATAGCGCCTGCTTCTATGCGCGTTGATTCGCGATACATCGAACTCGGTGCAACATTTATACGCACGTTGTTTGTTATTACTTACCCGCGCTATATTTCTGTCGGCTGGTTTGCCCCGATAATTATATACAATGCACCGTTAGATGTCAGCATGTTTTTCTATCCAGTGGCATCTGACATTATTCTAAAGCAATTACGGAATAAAACGGGTGCATTGGAAGCACAGATTTTATCAGATGCCGAAAAAGGGGCCCCACGTGACCCTGTCCGCGAGCAGGCTTTACGTGATGTGGAAAGTCTCCGTGACTCACTTACCCAGGGTACAGAGAAGTTTTTCCAATTTGCCTTGTACGTGACGCTGTATGCGAATACGCTCAAGGAATTAGATTCGATTTCAGATAAGATTGAATCGGTGTTCGCGTCAAAATTGGTCATGTCTAAGCGTGTACTTTTCCAGGCAGAGCAGGGATTTAATTCAACGGTGCCGTTTGGTATTGATGAGTTAGACATCACCTTCAACATGAATTCATCGCCAATCGCTTCAAGTTTCCCGTTTATTTCTTCAGATGTCACAAGTGATGAAGGCGTTTTGTATGGCATCAATCGGCATAACAACTCTTTAATTCTCTTTGACCGTTTCAGTCTGCAAAATGCAAACTTTGTGGTTTTCGCGACATCCGGTGCAGGAAAATCATATGCGATCAAACTAGAAATTTTGCGTTCATTAATGTTGGGAACAGATGTTATTGTGATTGATCCCGAAATGGAATATAAGTATTTATCTGACGCCGTCGGCGGCACATATATCTCTATCTCACTTAATTCGGAATCAAAGATTAATCCTTTTGATTTGCCACGTCCGGTTGGCACAGAAAATACTGCAGACATCATCCGTTCAGCGGTTATTACATTGAAAGGTCTTATTCGCTTGATGTTTGGTCAGCTCAATCCGCAGGAAGACTCTATAATTGATCGTGCGCTGATTGAAACGTATGCCAAAAAAGATATTACGCCTGAATCAGATTTACAGACCATAGAACCTCCGCTTATGTCTGATTTTGAGGAGGTGCTTTCCGGAATGGTCGGGGCAGAAGATCTCGTTGAACGTTTGAAGAAGTATACCGAAGGAACGTTCTCGGGTCTTTTCAACAGCTTGACTAATGTGGAAATGAAAAATCAGCTAGTTGTTTTTTCTGTTCGGGATCTTGAAGATGAATTACGTCCAATCGGTATTTCGGTGGTCGTATCCTATATCTGGAATGTTGTGCGTTCCTCGCTGAAAAAACGTATTCTGGTTATTGACGAGGCGTGGTGGCTTTTACAGAACGAAGACAGCGCTAAATTTATTTATGCGCTGGTTAAACGATGTCGTAAGTATTATCTTGGAGTTACCACAATTACGCAGGATGTGAATGACTTTCTACGGAGTCCATACGGGCAGGCCATTGTAACGAATTCAGCTATTCAGCTGCTACTGAAGCAGTCGCCCGCAGCTATCGATATTATTAAGAAAACGTTTTTACTTACCGATGGAGAAAAATATCTTCTTTTGGAAGCGGGCGTAGGTGAAGGAATCTTCTTTGCGGGGTCAAAGCATGCGGCCATTAAGGTGGTTGCTTCATATACTGAAGACCAAATTATTACCTCTGACCCAAGACAGCTCTTAGAGATTGAAGAAGCCAAAAAAGAGTTCGATGAGGAGTTTGCCCAAAAGTCCTAATTGTGGTATAATAAGAGGAGATGAATAAGAAAACTCTTATATTTGTTGTAGCAGGAATTTTTGCTGTCATAGCAGTGATTACCGCTATTTTATATAGTAATAAAAGTACTCCAACGACGAATACGAATAATGCCAACGTTGTGACAAACGCCCCGGTGGTGAACATCTCCACCAATACAGATACGCAAGAACCAACAAATTCAGCAACAAACGAGCTTCAAGAACAGGCCGCTACGCAACGAGCAGCCTCAATTTTTACCGAGCAATACGGAACATACACGGGCGGGTTCAACACGAAAGTACTGGAAAATTTGAAGCCACTCGTGACTGACACCTTTGAGGCAGCGCTCCTTAAAACCGCCTCCGCACCAACAAATGATGACAATGCAATCGTTCTCACAACACAGGTTTTAAATACAAAACTCACCTCGTTTAGTTCAGGAACATCCGCGAAAGTCACGGTATCAACATTCCGCGAACAGTCCAGCTCAACCGGTGATTCGCCGACACAGCTCTCGCAGGATATCAATGTTTCTTTGGTATATCAGTCAGGACAATGGTTGGTGTCGTCTGCGGAGTGGGGGACGCCCAAAAATATTGATTCGCTTTAGTCTATTTTTTCATGGAGACTCGACACCCGCGAACAAAGGCTTTACTCATCCTCGTAACGTCGTTATTGCTTTTGGTTGTGTTTCTTCATCCGGTCCATGCGGTGAGCGATAATTATACCTGCAAGGATGAAAAGGGCAACACAATTGACGACAGAATTAAGCTGATCAAGGTTGCTATTCCGATCCCGGGATTTACACACCAGTTGGTTTGCCTTGATCCGCAAAACAACAATAAAGAGGTTTTGCGCTATTATTATGTCAAAGATCTTTCGACGTATCTTTCTAATTTATATCAATACTTTGTCGGTATCGTCGGGATTTTGGCAGCCGTGATGATTATGTATGGTGGAATCCGCTGGATCCTTGCCGCTGGCAACCAGTCGAGGATTCAAGGAGCCAAGAACGTTATTTTTTCAGCGATTATAGGTGTTGTGATTGCGTTTTCGTCGTATCTGTTGTTGTATTTACTGAATCCTCGTACAGTTGACTATGAGACGTTGCAAGCAACACTTGATGTGAATGCAATAAAAAAAGTCGGAGACTATTCTCCGTTTTGTGCAGATTTTGAAAATCCTGCTGATACAACAACAAATCCAGCAACGTATGACTATTATTTTCATCTCATTAAACCCGCGGATGAGTCGGGTAATACGTCTCCAAATACTTCAGTTAAAGGGAGTGATTTTTATTGCGGTGACTCGGTAGCTATTCTTCAAAAAGGCCAAAACTATGAACCGGGTGATAAGACTGGTTTGTGTTATGGTACAAAATGCTCAGATTCGGGTAAGGTATGTGTGCAGGTTAACGCTGTTGGCACGACGTATGATTGCGAATCTCAATTTTTGAAAGGGCATATTACATGGCCGATTGGTACGAATGCCTATGTTGATTATATAACCCTTGTACCGCTTTGTATCAACGGCAAAGAGCCCGGCGGCGGTTTAGATCAGGGCGGAGATTTAGCGAATAATATTTCAGAAGAAGCAGATAGCTACTCGTTTCCATTTAAAGGCGGAGGAGATATTAGTGACTACGCGTTAAATCTTCGGTTATTAGCTCAGGACTGCGAGCGCGTAGTGGGAACGCAATCTGGTAAGAAAGATTTGGATTATTTTGCCGGTTTTTATCTGAATGTTGAGGTGAACGATGATACCGGCTGGGTCACAAAAGATGACAACTACGCCGTAGGAAACAACAGCAAACCACTAAGTGGCATTAACTGGAGCAAAAAGAGCCCGGGGGATATCACACAAGATGAATGGAAACAGATTATTGCGAATCATCAGTTGATTCCATGGAGCGACTTTTTCTATGATCCATCTGACCAAAATAGCCCGTATCCTTGTTACCAAAAAGACTACTATTTTACGAATTATGATAAATGTTTGCTCAAAAGCAAAGAGTTGGATTTAAATATTACTCGTGACCCTGTGAATGGTTACCCAGCCCGATAAATTATGAATATTCGACGCATCATTCTTATCACACTTTTTGTTCTGTTCGTCATTGGGGCGATGGTCGCTATTTATTTTGTCTTTTTTAAGCCCGTCAACGCCTGGCCCGAACGCAAACCAAAATGTAAATGGTGGTACACTTCCTTCTACTAACGTGAATGTGAACCGGCCATCCGGCACAAACGCAAACATTCCTGTGTCGAATACAAACGGAACCGGGGGGATAGGAACAACAAACGTAAATGCTTCAAGCATTGCGAACGGCGGGTTAACTCAAGTACACACGATTGTCGGAACGAACGCGCAAAACGTGAAACTATTGCCCTCAGGTAATTCACTCCGGTACTATGATGCAGCGAGCGGAACTTTTTATGAGACGAACTTAAACGGAACCGACAAGCATCAGCTCGCAAGTCAGTTATTCCCAGATGCGCAAGATATCACGTGGTCTGCTGACGGCAATAAAGCTGCTATTACATTTCCCGATGGTTCAAGTATCGTGTACGATTTTAACGCACAGCGCCAATATAAGCTTCCAGACGACACCGAGGATTATTCTTTTGACCCAAGCGGCAATCAGCTTGCATATAAATACGTTCCCTCGAATGTTGAGGATAGGTATATTGTGGTTTCGAATATAGACGGTTCCGGATTGAAATTCATTGAACCAATTGGCGATCAGGCGGCAAACGTTGATATTAATTGGTCACCAAACAGCGATGTAGTGGCTACCTTCCACAAGAGTGTTGATGCGGGATCTCAGGAGGTATATTTTATCGGAACGAACAAAGAAAATTACAAATCAGCGATGACCGAAGGCCGCGGATTCACCGGCGCTTATTCCCAGAGCGGTGAGCAGATGATTTATAGCGTGTATTCCTCAGAAACAAATTACAATCCCGAATTGTATATCATGAATGCTTCTGGCGATGCTATCGGATCAGGCAGGACAGATCTTGGACTGAAAACGTGGCCAGATAAATGCACATTTTCTGGGTCTAATCTGTACTGCGCGGTACCGCAGTTTTTATCTCCTGGGAGCGGGCTGTATCCAGACCAATCCTCATCTTCTTCGGATAATTTTTATTACATAAATTCCTTGACCGGGACAAAGGAGCTTTTAGCGACACCAAACGTTCCTGTCAGCGCAAAAAATTTATATATTTCTCCGGACGGAAGTCGGTTATATTTCACCAACACAAATACCGGCGCACTCGAAAGCGTACAACTTCCATAAGCATATGAATGACCGATCTCGCTCGTGGCTAAAACGAAATGGACCGCTTATTGTTATCGCCAGCTTCGCCGTGCTGGCACTGTTATATTTAGGTGATAGTATCGTCAACCAGCGGGCTGAGCGAATAAGTCTCGAGCCGATAGCCCCCACAGTTTCTTCTAAGGATCCCTATCAAGGCAATAAAGACGGTTCAGCAACGATTATCGAGTTCGGTGAGTTCAGCTGCACCGCATGCGCGGCAGAGGTATCTGTGCTCAAAAACATCATCAATGATTATGGCGAGCAAGTTGCTTTGGTCTGGAAAGACACTCCTTTTGATTCTTTAAGTCCCGAGTCACGGCTTGCGAGTATTGCCGCTCAGTGTGCGGGCTTGCAGGGTAAATTCTGGGATATGGAGGAGGCGCTCTTTGCTCATCAAGATGAGCTCGGGCGGGATCTCTACATCTCAACAGCGACAGATTTACATTTGAATGTGAATGACTTCACCAGCTGTTTCGATAACCGTGAAACAAATGATATTGTCGACAAGAATATTCAGGAGGCAAAGGATGCGCAAGTCACGGCTACGCCAACATTTTTCATTAATGGCATTCGATACGAAGGTTATATGGATTATACTGATTTTATAGCCGCATTTACCCGATAATCATGGCAAAGCAAAAAACAATTTACCGCTGCCAAAAATGCGACAGCCAGTTTCCGAAGTGGCAAGGCAAGTGTTCGGAATGCGGGGCATGGGGAACGCTCGTCGAAGAGCGAGAACGCTTGTCCGCATCAGCGCCCGTTACTACTTCTCGTGGAAACCCGGCAAAAATGACCAAACTTGGTCAGGTGTCAAGCCAGAGTGTGAAGCGCGTCGCTTCAGGCATTACTGAAGTTGATCGAGTTTTGGGGGGAGGCATCGTCCCGGGTGCCGTGTACTTACTTACCGGCGATCCCGGCATCGGTAAATCAACACTACTTTTGCAGCTGGCTTCTTTGATCGGAAAAGACACTTCGTATTTTTCCGCAGAAGAATCATTGGATCAAATAAAAAATCGCGTAGATCGGCTTGGGCTTGACCTTTCTCATGTTGGCTTTGCCTCAGAAAGTGATCTGGATACCCTGTTAGCAACCTTACAGGAATCACCCTCTTCATTTGCGATTGTAGATTCCCTGCAAACTATTCGTGATGCCGGCTTGGCTCAAGAACCGGGAAGCGTTACCCAGATAAAAACCTGTACGGCAAAATTAGTAGAAGTCGCAAAGCAGAAAAACATCGCACTTGTTCTTGTGGGGCATGTCACGAAATCTGGGAATGTAGCGGGTCCAAAAACACTTGAACATTTAGTCGACTGCGTATTGCACCTTGAGGGCGATCAGCATCATCAGTACCGTATTTTACGCAGTTCAAAAAATCGTTTTGGCTCCATTGATGAAATTGGGGTGTTTGAAGTGGATTCTCAGGGCTTGCATCCCGCGAAGAATCCGGCGGAAGTTTTTTTGGCTGAACAAACAACGCGTGTTCCTGGTTCAGTAGTGACGCCAGTTGTTGAGGGATCTCGCGTATTTTTTGTTGAATATCAGGCTCTTGTTTCTCGAACGTCTTTTGGATATCCGGTACGCAAGAGTGTTGGTTTTGATCAAAATCGCCTACAAATGCTTGTAGCAGTGCTAGTGAAGCGCCTCAGACTCCCATTAGATCAGTTTGACGTTCACCTGAATGTTGCGGGAGGCATGAAGATGCAAGAACCGGCATGCGACATGGCAGTAATCGCGTCAGTCATTTCCGCATTAAAGAATCATACGCTTGCGCCACGCACGATTGTGTTTGGTGAGGTGGGGCTGGCAGGCGAGGTGAGACCTGTCCCCTACACAGAACGCAGGATTTCGGAAAGCCTAAAACTCGGATATAAAACAATTTTGTGCCCGAAAGATAAGACCACGCGCCCACAGGGCGTAACCGCGCTTGTTAACATTTCTGATTTTTTAAAAGTCTTAGGAGCTTAATTTCTTGATAACGTTTTATGGATTTCTTGGGCGCGGGCAAGCAATGCAGCGTCCCCAAGATTTGCGAGCTTGAGGGGCAAAAATCCGGATTGGACTGTTCCAAATAACGCGCCAGGCCCCCGAAGTTCCAAATCCAATTTTGCCAGCGCAAATCCGTCGCTGGTTTTTTCAAATGCGTGCAGTCGAGGATTTATCCCCTTGTCGTTTTCCGTTTGGATGGCGTAGCAGGTCGCAGGCTTGTCGTTCCTGCCGATGCGCCCTCTGAATTGATGAAGCTGTGCAAGGCCGAATCTTTCTGCTCCCTCGATAAGCATGATGGTTGCATTTGGAATATCCACGCCGACCTCGACCACTGCTGTTGCCACGAGGATATCAAGCTTGCCGTTTGCAAACGCCGACATTGTTTGATCCTTAGCACGCTGTGGTAGTTTTCCGTGTAACAAACCAGTCGATAGGTCAGGGAAAACGTGTCGCGATAGGTCTTCAAACACTTGCGTGGCGGCTTTTACCCCCAGGGTATCTGATTCTTCTATAATCGGGCATATCACAAATATCTGTTCACCCCTGCCGGCCGCTTTTCTGATATGCACATACGCGGTTTCGCGTTCAGTTTCATTCAATACTTTTGTGGTAATCGGCTTACGTTTTCCTGGTTTTTCGGTAAGTAAAGAAACATCAGCTCCGGTAAACAACAGCCTTGCTAGTGAGCGTGGGATTGGTGTTGCGGTTAACGAGAGATAGTGCGGGACCAATCCATTGTGCGTCTGAGCGGTAAGAAGCTCGCCTCTTTGTAAGACCCCAAAACGATGCTGTTCGTCAACGATAGCGAGCCCAAGCGATTTCCAGAAAACTCCTTTTTGTATGACGGCGTGCGTGCCGATGACATAGGAAATTTTTCCCTGAGCGATAGCTTCGAGTAATTCCTTTTTCGTGCATTGTTTTTCTTCGGAACCCATTACGCATATGCGGGAAGTTCTGGTAAATAAGGCATAGGCCACTTGTTGGTCGGGGAATAATTTTTGGAAGGAACGAAAATGTTGCTGGGCTAAAATATCTGTCGGCGCTAGCAGGACCGCCTGATCACCTTTTAGAGCTATACTGAGCGCGGTAATATGTGCAATAATGGTTTTTCCTGAGCCGACATCTCCATTCAGAAGGCGTTTCATTGGGAATTTTTGTTCTAAGTCATGAGAGATGTCTGAACACGCCGTCATTTGACTTTTTGTGAGCCTGAATGGAAGATTTTCCGCATAAGAGGTGATACGCTTTTTTACATCAGGATAAGCAATCCCTCGATCTTTTTTCCGCAAGCTCACTGCCTGTTGGAGCGATTGGAGGAGGTCAACCAGTTCCTGCAGGGCGATACGGGTTCGCGCCTGTGCAGCATGTTTAGCGGTCACCGGGAAATGCACTATGCGAAGCGCAGCTGAAAGGGGCATGAGTGAAAATTGCTTTCGGATGTGTTCGGGAAGCGGATCTTTTACTTTATCGGCCAGAGGAAGCACGGCTTTAACCAGGGCCCGGATTAATTTCTGCGTAATATTTTTTGCTGCAGGGTATACTGGTACGATGCGCGCGGTGTGTGTCGGGTTATCTGATACAGGCTCGTATACTGGGTTGACGAACTGCATGCCATATTTTCCAATATCAATCCTTCCAGCGACAAAAATTTCATCACCCTCGTGCAGGCTGGTTGCGATATATGGCTGATTGAACCAAATAACTTTAATCGAACCCGTGGCGTCTTCGATAAGGCCTTCACTGAAGCGCAGCCACTTTCGCGGGGATCGTCTTGCAGACAGTAAACGGATTTTTCCGCGGACGCAGGTATAGCTGTTTCCTCGCAGGTTGCCTATAGCTTCAATGTTTCGGAAGTCTTCATAGCGATTCGGAAACCAATACAAAACATCGCGGGCAGTTTCAAGTCCAAGGCGTTTCAGGTTGGCGCCAGTTTTTGTGCCGATTCGAGGGAACGAAGTAAGTGGTGTGTCGAAGGAAGCGTGCATAAAATTATGGAAACGCGAGTCGGTATGCGACAATTGCAAATGAGATCGCAACATTTAATGATTCCTTCATACCCTGCATGGGTATTTTGAGATGGTGGTCGCATAAGCTAAGCGCGGCTTGCGAGACACCGTCAAGTTCGTTGCCGACAATAAGCGCGAGCGGCTTGTCTGGTGCCTTGAATGTATGATACGGAATGCTGGTAGTCGTTTGTTCGATGGCACAGATAAGGAACCCACGTTTCTTTAGTTTTTTTAAAGTAGGAACAATGGTTTTATGTTGTGTAAACGGAACACTTTTTTCTGCACCTAAAGACACTTTTTCAATACGGGAGTGGGGCGGTGCTGGCGTATATCCGCATAAGTGCATCTTGGTGATACCGACCGCATCAGCAGTACGAAACATGGCGCCGACGTTAAATCGGCTTCTCACATTCCAGACGAGCAATTCAAACGGTTTTTGCGCGCGCATATGTGCATTGTAGCACGCTTGTGGTCGTGCCCATAAACGAAAAAGCCCGCTACCATAAAGGTATTGAGCTTTTTCTTGTATAGATACAAGGAAAATAAAAAGGCATCCTTCATGAGGATGCCTCGGGTGGATCAAACAAAGATGTTTGGGCGGCTTTCGTCGGTTTTCTTTTGGGCTTGGATTTCCTTCTGGGTTTGCGTTGCGATTTGTATCGTTTTATAATCGCAGACGCGATGGTGATGACTTTCGAGTAGACTACACGGCTGTCTACGATGTAAACGCATTTTTTTCCAGAGAGGGGATCGCATTGCGCATTTTCGCGGAGATAGAGAGGATCGTTGAGGGGAAAACCTTTCTTTTTAGCAAGACTTGCTGCCTGTTTTTCCGTATACGCGTGGATTGCATGTCCTGTCGGACGCCCGTCCGCAGCGCAAACCAAAAAGCATTTCGGTTGTTTTAATTCCTTTGCCAAAGTACGAACTCCTTTTCATTTTTGTTTTGTAATGAACCAACATATCCTATGCTGAAAAGTTTTTATTGTCAAGAACTCCAAATGTTTGGCATCGGAGTCCTTGACAATAACATATCATGGGTTTATATTTATACTATTAAAATAAAAAAAGGAGGTAAAAATATTATGCCAAGATTTAACGGAACTGGTCCAATGGGACAGGGTGCAGAAACTGGCCGAGGTCTCGGTCCTTGCGGCGGAATGAGGCGAGGTTAGGGTTGCCGCGGCGGTTATGATTTCGGCTTTAGGAGATGTATTCCTCCGAAAAATGCACTGGCTGCCTTGGAAGATGAAGAAAAAATGCTTGAAGAAGAATTAACGGCAATCAAAGAAGAAAAAGCAGCCCTAAAAGAACAGCAAAAGTAAAAGAAGGCACGGGAAACTGGCTCCTTCGGAGAAAAGTCGTCGAGTTAGATCTAGAAGAAATTGAATCATTTCGCCTGCGGCATATTGATGATCTAGAATAAAAAGAAGCGGCCGATAAAATGCACACGTTGCAAAGTACATACCAAAGAATTTTATATTCGGTTTACGAAGAAATCGTCAATGTTTTGATGAATGGCAAATCAATTAAAATCATAAAACATGAATAATATATTATTAAAAGTTCAGAATCTTACTGTTGAATTAAATGGGGAAAAAATTATAAAAAACCTTTCTTTTCAAATTTTTCACGGAGAAACTTTAACTATCCTTGGACCTAACGGATCCGGCAAAAGCGTTTTATTGAGAACGCTTTTGAACTTTTTACCTTATGAGGGAAAAATAATTTGGGATAAAAAATACCGAATAGGTTATCTGCCACAAGGATTAAACCAATTATTAACAAGAAATTTACCGCTGACTACTGAAGATTTTTTTAAGTTAAAACCATCTGCGCCGGAAAGAAAAGGAATTATTCAATATTTATCCATGGTTGGATTAAATAAAGATATTTTATCAAGAAATACTGGCAATTTATCCGGCGGAGAATTCCAAAGAATGTTGATGGCTTGGGTGCTGATTGGACAACCGGAAATTCTTTTTCTTGATGAACCGACAACCGGCATTGATTTGGGAGGAGGCGAAACTATTTATTCATTATTGAAAAAAATTCAACAGGAAAAGAAATTGGCTATTATTTTGGTTACCCATGATTTAAATATTGTTTATGATTTTACTGACAAAGTTTTATGTTTAAGCCGTAAGGACCACACCTGTTTTGGACCGCCGCATAAAGTAATGTCGCCTCAAAAACTAGAAGATATGTTTGGAATGAAACTTAAATTTTATGAACATAAATAACTTTCAGAGCTATGAATACTCAATTATTGCTTAGTTTGATCAGTGGAATTTGTATTAGCGGCGCAGCTGGTTATCTGGGAACTTTGATGTTATCTAAAAAGATGTCCGTGGTGGCTGGTCCATTGGCGCACTTGGCTTTACCGGGAGCTGCTATTGCCATTATTTTTGGTTTGAGTTTATTTGTTGGTGTTTTTCCGTTTGTATTGCTGGGAACGATATTAATTTGGTTTTTGGAAAGAAAAACTAACCTGCCGCTAGAAAATCTGACTGCAATTGTTTTTGCTTTTGGTGTCGGCACGGCCTTGCTTATACTACCGATAGATAAAGCGGAAGCCGCGCTCATTGGAAGTATTAACACTATTTCACTGACTGAAACTGCGGTTGTTATTTTAGTTTCCGCGTTTATTTTTTATCTGACAAAAATTATGTATGCCAAAATGATGTTGGCGAATATTCATGAAGATTTAGCGTATTCAAGTGGCTTAAATGTTAATTTATATAATTTTCTCTATTTGTTTAATATCGGCCTTGTCGTTTCTCTCGGTGTTTATTTGGTCGGAGGATTAATTACCGCTGCGCTCATCGCTATACCAGCCGCTACTGCAAAAAATATCAGCTTCAATCTCAAAACATATAAAATGCAAGCTATCCTTTTCGGAATAAGTGCGACCATAATTGGTATATTTTTAAATTATTTTTATCATTTGCCCGCGGGTCCATTGATTATTGTTACCGGCGAGTGTTTGTTCGTGTTAACGGTTTTCATTAAAAACATTATACATAGATAAAATGTTATTTAAAAAGCTTGTTATTTTTTTAATTATCCCTATTATTTTTTGATTTGCGCATGCCGCATTTGCTCAAAAAAGCGACAAAATCTATGTTGTATGGAACGGGTTGCCCATACTGCGCGCAAATTGAAAAGTTTTTTTGAGGATGAGAAATTATATGGCGCATATCAAATCGATAAGAGAGAAATTTATTTCAATAGCGACAATGCAATTTTATTCAATGACATTCTAGACAGTTTAGATATACCGAATAATGAACGGGGAGTACCCACTGCTGTTATTGGAGACAAAGTGTTGGTTAGCGATAAGACGATCATAAACAACTTTAAATCTACGCCGATGAATTTTTGCAAAATATTAACCAAGCGGAAAAAGTCAAACCCGACGTTGCGAGTGATGAATAAAAACCAAATCTAACTTTAGCGGCAGTTATTGTTGGGAGTTTGGTAGACGCGATAAATCCATGTGAATTTCCGATTCTGATTATCCTTATGATCACGATTCTGGCGATTGGAAATTTTAAAAAGGCGTTATTGGCGGGTTTGAATTTTTCCGTTTCAATCTTTATCTCATATTTTTTGATGGGTCTTGGTCTTTACAAGGCATTAAGTTTAGGTTCGGTTTCTGGTTGGTTTTTCCAAATAATTGGGTGATTGCGATTCTTTTTGGGACTTTTCAATCTTAAAGATTATTTTTGGTATGGCATAGGTTTTTAATGGAAGTGCCATTATGGTTGGCGGCCCCGATTAAAAAACTTGATTCACTCTGTAACCAGCCCGGGCGGCGCATGTGCTATCGGATTCTTGGTAAGTTTATTTCTTTTTCCATGCACAAGCGGGCCATACATTGTTCTATTAGGAATGTTGGCTAAAAATACCCTTGATATACAAGCCGTTTTATACCTTTTGTTGTATAATTTAATTTTTGTATCGCCGACGATTTTAATTCCTCTGGCAGTTTATAATGGATTCAATCCCGCTCAAGCCGAAGAAATCAGACAAAAACGGCTTATGGCACTTCATTTGATAACGGGAATCATTATGCTCGTAATGGGAGTGATAATTCTTAATGGTTGGATATAAAAATTCTCACCCAACAATTTTAGGGAGTTCCTTATCGTTGCCCACATATGCGCGGCGAGTTAGTGTTTCCATACCTTTTCGCGCTTTGAAGGCGCGAAGTATCATCTGGTGCTTTATTCTGAAAATAGTTCGAACGTATTTCGCCGCTTGTGGCGGTGACTGCCAGCCCCCAAAAATTTGAGCGGCTTCGCCGCGATTTTTGATAACTCCAAATTTTTCTACGAGTTAATAATAATTTATTGCAGTAAATTCTTTCAAAAAAATAAGGCGTGTGTAGATTTTCTCTGTACACGCCTACGATGCTGTTTATTTTGTGGCGGCAATTTCGCTCTGAAGTTTTGCCTTTTCCAACTCAACTTCTCTCTCAATCCATTGTTTCAAGGAAACACCTTGCGGCAATTTATAAATAATTATCGCTTTGGTGTAACCATAGTAGGAAAGTAGGGAGCGAACGGAATCGGCTTTTTCTCCAAGGCGATTAGCTACGGACCCAACGGAAGAGTCGTAAAAGACTACGCCGGAAATTTTCTTGACTTTCGACACAAGTGGTCCAAAGAAGAAAAATTTCTTCCTCTTCTTTTCTGCCTCAGTAGTTACCACCTCTCCCTCCCCATTAAGAAGAAGTATTCTCTCAGAAATCCGTTGGGGTTCGAGGAGCCCGACATTGATCTGTTCGGGAGAATAATTAAGAAGAGAAGATTCTACTCCCGAAACATAGGTCTGAACGATTGACCCTCCGACATGCTTTCTGACCCATGGAAATTCTTCCATAAATGCCCGAATTTTAGTCGAGGCCATTGGGTCGGGAGAAACATCAATGTAAACACCTTGCCTTTTACTGAGTTCTTTCTGTGTTAACATTTTGACCTCCTTTGGCATCACGCCATTTTTGAATAACAAGCATCACGCCCGTTATTCTAGAGTTGTTGTTAAGGTGCAAAATACACCCGTTACCGCTAGGAAATTAGGAATGATTAACTATTTTCCCAATTCCTAAGCTTCGGTTTAGTATAGAAAATCACACCATAATTGTTAATAGTTGCCCAATTTAGTAAAATTAGGCTGAACTAAAAAAATCCGTCGGGATTTTAGCAAATATAAATATGAAAAAATTTTCTTTTACAAAATCGCCAACTGATTTTTTCGCCTAAAATTCCCTACAATTTGGTCGCCGAGCGAAGCGAGGCGAACCAACGAAATTTGACTTTCTGGTGTATCTTTTTGAGTCCGCTCGAACCTATTTTACCGAAAATTCCTGAAAAATCCAATTCGCTCCGCCCGCCGCCGGCCGCCAAGCGGCACTGCCTCGCAGAAAAATTG
>Ga0114931_10000497_pt1 | contig 47520 bp, 53 predicted proteins | sample 2SBtaG_FD_89579 | JGI IMG/M metagenome (GOLD analysis project Ga0114931, IMG submission 89579) | Deep subsurface microbial communities from Kolumbo volcano to uncover new lineages of life (NeLLi) - 2SBTROV14_V59a metaG | ecosystem: Environmental > Aquatic > Marine > Volcanic | place: Kolumbo... | reverse complement strand
GCGCAGAACCTCGTAGCCGTCGATGTCGGGAAGCATCAGGTCGAGAACGATGATGTCGTAATCGTAGAGCTTCCCGATCTCCAGGCCGTCCTCCCCGAGATCCGTCGTGTCGCAGACAAAGCCTTCCGACGTCAGCATCAGCTCGACGCTCTTCGCCAACGTCGTGTCGTCTTCTACCAGCAATACTCGCATTTCTGACTTCCCGGGAAATCGATAAATGGCCTGAATCGGAAGGAATATTAACCTTACCGATCCCCACGTAAAGGAATAGTTAAGCGCTTCCGGGCAATCGCCCTTATTGGCAAGGAAAATTTCCACGCTCGGGACCCGCGCCGTCGTCGCCGGGCGTGCTTTACCGATCCTTAATCGCGTCCGGCGATCATCGGGGCGTGCCCTCGGGGCACCTCGTTTCCGTTGCAGTTTCAAGATCTTGCCAACCGCACTCGAAAGAGCCCTCGTCGAGGTCGACCGAATCGCTCCCTGCCGTCTCTACGGCCGGGTGACGGCGGTGCTCGGCCTGCTGGTCGAATGCGCGGGGCTGCAGCGGCGGCTCTCGGTCGGGCGGCGCTGCGCGGTGATCGCGCGCGACGGCCGTCGCGTGGTCTGCGAGGTGGTGGGTTTCCGCGACGACCGCACGCTTCTGATGCCGTTCGGCACGGTCGAGGGGGTGGGGCTCGGCTGCAAGGCGGTGGTCGCCGAGTCCGAGCCGGTGGTCTATCCCGACCCGTCCTGGCTCGGCCGGGTGCTCAACGCCTTCGGCGAGCCGGTCGACGGCAAGGGGCCGCTCGAACGCGGCGTCGACGCCTATCCCTTGCGCAACCGCCCGCCGCCCGCCCATGGCCGGTGCCGGGTCGAGGGCAAGATCGATCTCGGCGTGCGCGCTCTCAACACGCTGCTCACCTGTTGTCGGGGGCAACGCATGGGTATTTTTTCGGGCTCGGGTGTCGGCAAGTCGGTGCTTCTGTCGATGCTCGCGCGCTTCACCGGCTCGGACGTCAACGTCATCGGCCTGATCGGCGAGCGCGGCCGCGAGGTGCAGGAGTTTCTCGAAAAGGACCTCGGCCCCGAGGGGCTCGCGCGCAGCGTCGTCATCGTCGCGACCTCGGACGAATCCGCGCTCATGCGCCGTCAGGCGGCCTATCTCACGCTTGCCATGGCCGAGTATTTCCGCGACCGCGATCGCGACGTCCTGTGCCTGATGGACAGCGTGACCCGCTTCGCCATGGCCCAGCGCGAGATCGGCCTTTCGGCGGGCGAGCCGCCGACCACCAAGGGCTATACGCCGACCGTGTTCGCCGAGCTGCCTCGATTGCTTGAACGCGCCGGCCCAGGCACGGGGCGCGGCACCATTACCGGCCTGTTCACGGTGCTGGTCGAGGGCGACGACCACAACGAGCCGATCGCCGACGCGGTGCGCGGCATCCTCGACGGCCATATCGTGCTCGATCGCGTGATCGCCGAGCGCGGCCGCTTTCCGGCGATCAACATCCAGCGCAGCATCTCGCGGACCATGCCCGACTGCAACAGCGAGTCCGAAAACGCGCTCGTCAACCGGGCCAAGCGGCTCATGGCAACCTACGAGGACATGGCCGAGATGATCCGCCTCGGCGCCTATCGCGAGGGCTCGGACAACGCGGTCGACGAGGCGATCCGTTACCGTGAGGCGCTCGAGGGCTTTCTCGCCCAGGACAAGAATGAGCGCTGTGGCCTCGCCGAGGGCTACGCCCAACTGGCCGCGATCCTGGGCATGGAGGCGCCGTGAAGGCGCTGAACACGCTGACTCGTCTGCACAAGCAGCGGCTCGACGAGGCGCGCTCCCATCTCGTCGCCCTCGAGGAACGCCGCGCCGCGCTGCTCGCCGCGCGCGAGCGGCTCGACGAAACCCTCGCCGCCGAGCGCAAGGCCGCCGCGGCCTCGATCGAGGCGGGGCGGACCTTCGCCGCCTACGCCCGCCGGGTCGCCGCCGAGCGCGCCGGCATCGACGACGACCTCGCCGCGCTCGTGGTCGAGATCGAGCGCGCCGCCGCCGCGGTCGCCGCCGCCTTCCAGGATCTCAAGAAATACGAGATCACCCTCGAACGCCGCATCGCTCGGGCGCGGGCCGCCGAGGCGCGGGTCGATCAGGCGCGGCTCGACGAGGTTGGCATCACCCGTTTCCGCCGCCGCGAGGGGTGAGCCCGGCGGCGACTTGGCGCCTCTTGCCTTATCCCGTCGTCGGGGCGAGGCGGGCGAGGAGCGAGGGGTTGTCCCAGTTGGGCTGGCGGTCCTCGACGTCGACCCGGTAGCCGGCCGCGCCGGCGCGGTCCTCGCCGTTTCCCTCGGCGATCAGCGAGACGCGCAACCAGCGCGGAATCAGCTCGCTGTCGAGATCCTCGACCATGGCGACGGCGAGCGCCTCGATCGAAGTCCAATCGCCCGCGCCGAGCTCCTCGATATAGGCGGCGAAGGCGGACGGCGGCAGCACCATCCGGTCGGGGACGTAGCGCAGGACGACGCGCAGTGGCTGCCGCGCGACGGCGAGCCGGCCCGTCAGCGTCACCACGTAATCGTGCCGCCGCCCCGGGTTGCGCGCCCCGACCAGGCGGTCGCGCCGCCGGATCAACGCGCGCTCTCCATCAACGCTAAGCGCATGCACCCGGGCGATGCCACCCGGGGAGTCTTCCGGGCCACCGTCGTCGGCGGGCATGTCCGGGGACGGGTCGAAGCCGGGTTCGGCCGGTTTCCTGGTGGCGCTAAACGACCAGGTCATCGCGGTCCTCCGCAAGCATTTCGGCGAGTGGGGAGACGGGGAAGCTCTCGGTGGTCTGGAAGGCGAGCGAGCCGCCGAGACCGGCGAGCGCCAGCCCGTCGTCGAAAATCGCGGCGATGTCGCGCCGGGCCTCGTCGTCGAGGGCCGCGCGGCTGCGCAGGATCAGATCGAAGCGGCGCTCGCGCAGGAAGCCGTCGAGCTGGAGCTCGCCGAGCCGGCTCAGGCCGATCTCGACCACGAAGCGGGTGCCGCCGCCATCCTCGTCCGCGCCGTCGCCGTCGCCGTTGTCGCGGACGAACAGGCGCGCGCGGTCGACGCTTTCGCCACCGAAAACCGGAAACATCGTCGCTTGCCAGTGCCCGCCCTGGGCCGGTTGTCCCTGCGCGCCGAGCCGAGTGAGCTGGGCGAAATCGCCCGCGAGCCGGCGCACCAGATCGCCGCGCCCGTGGTCGTCGAGCCGGCGCAGCGTGTTCCGGCCGAGCCATTCCGCGAGGTCGCCGCCGCGCAGCGCCGCGAGGAAGAACAGCGCCGTATGCGCCATCCGCGCGCCGGGTTGGGCGATCGCGCGTTCCGCCGTCTCGCGCGCCGCCTCGGGCGCGATCGTCCGAAGGGCGTCCATGACGTCGCGCAGCGCCGGCCAGTCGCGTCCCGCGCCGAGCAGCGCCGTCGTCGTCGTGGCCGGGGACGGGCGCGGGGGGGCGGCCTCGACCTCGACCGGCGCGAGAAGCAGCCGGGTGCCGGGATCGAGCGGCCGCGCCAGGTCGAGCCGCAGCACCCCGCCCGGCGTCTCGACGAGCGGCCGGCCGGTCGCGTCGATGTCGATCACCCGGGCGGAGAAGGCGCCGGGGGGCGGCGTCTCCGCGCGGGGCGCGCGCGTGGGCGTCGTCCCGGGTGGCGTCGCCGGGGTCGTGGGCGCGGGCGTCGCGGCCTTGGGGCCGGGTCCGGGCGCGACGGCGGGGGATGCCGGGAGCGGCGCGGCGCGGCTTGGGCCAGCGATGGCCGATGGCGCGGCGGGCTTCGCCGGGCTCGCGAAGATCGGCCGGGGGATGCGCGGTCCGTCGGTGGATGCGGCGGGCGTGGTGGATGTGGCTGGCGTGCTGGGCGCGGTGGGGGGCGGAGCCGCCCCGGCCGGAGCCGGGGGCGTCGCGACGGTCGCGTTGGTCGTCTCGGCGGCGCCGAACGGCGTCGGGACGCCGGGGGCGATCCCGCTCGGCGGCGTGATCGCAAGGATGCGAAGCGCGATCGGCGGCGCGGAGGCGGGCGCGGAGGCGGGCGCGGGGATCGTTGCCGGGCGGCCGCCGATCGCGCGTGCGCGCGGCGTCTCGGGGCTCGCCGCCGCCGGGGGCGGGGACGCCGGGGGTCGGGACGCCGAGGTTGACGACGTCGGGGACGGGATCGAGGCGGCAAGCGGCGGCGTCGCGCCGGCCGGCGCGACGACCGTTCCGGAGGCGGGTCGCGCGACGGACAACGCGGTGACGATCGCGCCCACCACCGGGGCCGGAATCACGGCCGGGCGCGCCGCCGCGGCCAGGGGAGACGGCGCGGCGCGGGGGGTGGCGGGCGTGGATGGGGGCCTGGAGCTTGGCGTCGGCGCGGGCGTGGGAAGGGGGGGCTGCTCGCCGGTTTCGGGCGTGCGCGCCGGAAGGGCCGGAGGTGGCGGCGCGGGTGGCCGGCCGTCGATGGTCTCGACGGTCGCCGCGACCGGCGCGCCGCCGTCGATGCGCAGGACCACGCGCGCGCCGCGCGGCAGGTCGAGCCGGGTGGCGAGCGCGAGCATGCCGGTTTCGGTGCGCAGAAGAACATGCCCCGCGCCGTCGCGCCCCGCGATCACGCCTTCGATGGTCGCGCCGGGGGTCGCGCCCGGGGTCGCGCCGGGGACCGCCTCCGCGAGCGCCGCCGAGACGACCAGCGTCGCGCGCGCCGCCGGCGGCCGGGTCGGGGCGGTGGGCGGCAGCATCGGGCTCAGTGCTCCCGGGCGAGCATGTCGGCGAGGTCCTCGACGTCGGTCGCGGCGAGGCTCGTGGGGTAGCGGACCAGCATCGCGATCTGGTTGCGAATCGCGTCCTTGACCCGCTTGTCGCGGCGCACGATGCCGGCGAGCGGCGGCGTTAAGTGGAGGAAGTTCTCGCACACCTTGCGCAGCGTGGCGTAGGTGCGCTCGCCGTCGGCGCGGCTGGTCGCCATGTTGATGACGATCCGCAGATCGACGCTCGGCCGCTCGAGGCGCATGATCTTGATGAAGGCGTAGGCGTCGGTGAGCGCCGTCGGCTCGTCGGTGCAGACCACCAGGCAGCGGCTCGAATTGATGGTCAGCAATCGCACCGCCTGCTCGAGCCCGGCGCCCAGGTCGACCAGCACATGGTCGTATGTCTCGGCGACCCCGATCAGGTCGTCGCGCAGCGTCGTCAGCCGCGAGGGGTGCAGCGCCGAGAGATTGCCCGAGCCCGATCGCCCGGCGATCAGGTCGAAGCCGCCGTCGCCGAAGCGGGTCACCGCGTCGCGCAGCTTGAGCCGGCCGGCGATGACGCTGCCGAGGTCGCGCTCGGGCGCGAGCCCGAGCTGGATATCGACATTGGCAAGACCGAGATCGCCGTCGAACAGAAGCGCCCGGTACCCGGCGCGCGCCAGCGCATGGGCCAGCGTGACCGCGAGCCAGGTCTTGCCAACGCCCCCCTTGCCTGAGGCGACGGTGATGATGTTGGACAACGCCGCTTTGGGTGCGGGCCGTCGTGGTGCGGTGGAATAGGCGGTCATTGGATTGCCTCGCACGACCGAATGAGGGGGGGTTCTGCATCGGGGTGACAAAGAAGCAGGCGGGTCAGGCCCGCCGGATCGAGGGGGCGGAGCCCCCGGGAAACATGGGGACTCAAGCTCACGTCGGAGAAGGCGAGCCCGCCGCTCGCCGCCGCCGCGAGCGCCGCGCCCAGGCGGCGCGTGGCGTCGAGCCGGGTCAGCACCAGCCGCGCGCAGCCGATGGCGGCGAACGCCTCGCCGATCTCGGCCGCGTCGTCGGCGTTGCCGCCGGCGGCGAGCGTGAGCACCGGCTCGGCGCCCGCGCCTTCGAGCAGCTCGGACAGCGCGATCAGGCTCGCGCGGCTGAACGGGTTGATGCCTGCGGTGTCGATCAGCAGCGGACCGTCGCCCGGGTTCGCGCCCACGATCCTTTCGAGCTCGCGCGGCGAGGCCGCGGTCTCGAGGTCGATGTCGAGTAGCCGGGCCAGGGCGCGAAGCTGGTCGATGCCGCCGGCGCGGAAATTGTCGGTGGTGATCACGCACGGCGGCCTCTTGGCGAGCACGGCGCGGGCGGCGATCTTGGCGATGGTCACGGTCTTGCCCATGCCCGGCGGGCCGACCAGCGCCAGCGGCGCGCGGCGGGGGACGGGGTCGAGGGGGGCGAAGGCGAAGCACTCGCCGAGCGCGCCGGCGAGCGCCTCGGCCGTCGAGGGAGCCTGCGCGTTGACCGCCGCGCGGACCCGCGCCCGCGCGTCGTCGGGCACCCGATGATAGGCGAGCGCGCGGTCGATCTCTGCGGCGACCCCGTCGGTTTCCGTCGTCGCGCCGTCGGGCGGCGCGGGCGCGGCGGCCAACTCGGCCGAGATCGCGTCGGCGCGGTCGATCGCGGCGGTCACGCAGATCTCGCGCCGTCCGTTCGCGGGCCGGGTCGCGACGATCACCGCGTCCTCGCCGAACTCGGCGCGGATTTGGCGCATCGCCGCGGCCATCGACGGCGCGGTGAACGACTTCAGGCGCATAGCCCGGAACTCCACTCGCGCATCAGATTTGTCCCACGGTGCGGATCTTGGCCTTGGCGTGGATCTCGTTCTGCGACATCACGCTGGTCGCCGGGCGGAAGCGCTCGATGATCGAGCGCACGAAGGGCCGGATCGTCGGGCTGGTCAGCAGCACCGGGGCCTCGCCCATCAGCGCGTGGCGCTCGAAGGTCTGGCGCACGGTGTTGATGAACTCCTGGAGCTTGCTGGGCGGCATGGAGAGCTGGCGCTCCTCGCCCGCGCCGATGATCGATTCGGCGAACGCCTGCTCCCATTCGGGGCTGAGCGTGATCAGCGGAATGATGCCGTCGGGGCCGGCGACGGCGTTGCAGAGCTGGCGCGCGAGCCGAGCGCGCACATGCTCGGTGATCAGGGTGATGTTCTGGGTGAAGCCGGTCGCCTCGGCGACGCCCTCGAGGATCGTCGGCAGGTCGCGGATCGAGATTCGCTCGGAAAGCAGCGACTGAAGCACGCGCTGAATGGCGCTGACCGAAACCTGCGACGGGACGATGTCGGCGACCAGCTTCTGGTGCTCCTGGTCGAGCTCGTCGATCAGCTTCTGGGTCTCGCTGTAGGACAGAAGCTCGGCCATGTGGTCCTTGATGACCTCGGTGATGTGGGTGGTGATCACCGTCGGCGCGTCGACCACGGTGTAGCCGCGAAAGGCCGCCTCCTCGCGGTTGGCCTCGTTGATCCACATGGCGGGCAGCCCGAAGGTGGGCTCGGTCGTCTCCTCGCCGGCGAGGCCGATCTTGTCGCCGCGCGGGTCCATGACCAGCAGCATGTTGGGGCGCACGTCGCCGTGGCCCGCGTCGATATCCTTGACCCGGATCACATAGGCGTTGGCCGGGAGCTGCATGTTGTCCTGGATTCGGACCGAGGGCATGACGAAGCCCATCTCGGTCGCGACCTGGCGGCGTAGCGCCTTGATCTGGTCGGTCAGCCGGTGGCCCTGTTGGCTGTTGATCAGGCCGAGCAGCCCGTAGCCGAGCTCGAGCCGGACGAGATCGATGTGCAGCGCCGTCGAGATCGGCTCCTCGGCAGCGGCGCGGCGGGCTCGGCCTCGGCCGCCTCGTCGGCGATCTCCTGCTCCCGGTGCTTCGAGAGCTGCCAGGCCGTGATGCCCGAGATGCCCGCGAGCGTCATGAAGGGCACCGCCGGAATGCCCGGCAGCAGCGCGAGCGCCGTGAGCATGGCGCTGCTCATGCCGAAGGTGCGGGGGTAGCGGCCCATTTGGCCGAACAACGCCTTGTCGACCGAGCCGTCGACCCCCGACTTGGAGACCAGGAGGCCGGCGGCCGTGGAAACGATGAGCGCCGGGATCTGGCTGACCAGCCCATCGCCGACCGTGAGCAGCGTATAGGCCGCCGCCGCGTCGCCGAAGCCCAGCCCCTGCTGGCCGACGCCGACCAGGATTCCGCCGACGATATTGATGAAGGTGATCATCAGGCCGGCGATCGCGTCGCCGCGCACGAACTTCGAGGCGCCGTCCATGGCGCCGAAGAAGTTGCTCTCGTCCTCGAGCCGCTTGCGCCGGAGGCGGGCTTCTGCTTCGTCGATCAGCCCCGACGACAGATCGGCGTCGATCGCCATCTGCTTGCCCGGCATGGCGTCGAGGCTGAACCGCGCCGAGACCTCGGCGATTCGTCCCGAGCCCTTGGTGATGACGATGAAGTTCACGATCACCAGGATCGCGAACACGATGATCCCGATGACGAAGTTGCCGCCCATGACGAAACTGCCGAAGGCCTGGATGACCTTGCCCGCGGCCTGCGGCCCTTCGTGCCCATGGGCGAGGATGAGGCGCGTGGAGGCGAGGTTGAGCGACAGCCGCAGCATGGTCGCGATCAGCAGCACGGTCGGGAACGAGCTGAAGTCGAGCGGTCGCTCGATGAACAGCGAGGTCAGCAGGATCATGCCCGAAAAGGTGATCGAGATCGTCAGCATGATGTCGAGCAGCCATCTCGGCATCGGCAGGATCAGGACCACCAGGATGAAGATGACCGCGAGCGCGAGCGCGACGTCGCCCTGGCGCAGGGCGTCGCCGAAGCGACCAAGCGTATCGCTGGTTGGCGCGGGCGCGTTCTCCGTCACGTTTTGGGCTCCGTTCGCGGACGACTAGAGCGTCGCATGCGGCGCTTCGCCCGGGTGGGGAACGCGCGCGCCGTCTTCGGCGTACTGCTTGAGCTTGTTGCGGAGCGTGCGGATCGAAATGCCCAGGATATTGGCCGCGTGGGTCCGGTTGCCGAGGCAGTGGCCGAGGGTGTCGAGGATCAGGTCGCGCTCGACGTCGGCGACCGTGCGTCCGACCAGGCCGCCGACCCCCGGCGCGGCCGGTTTCTCGCCGCCGCCCTGTTCGGGCGCGCTGGCGCCGGAGTTGAGCAGGATCGCCTCGGGGCCGATCTCGTCGCCCTTGGCGAGCAGCACCGCGCGGTGCATGGTGTTTTCGAGCTCGCGGATATTGCCGCGCCAGCCGTGGCGCAGCAGGATGTCGCGCGCTTCCCGCGACAGCGGCCGCTCGCGCAGGCCGTTGGCGAGCGCGTATTTGCGGATGAAATGCTTGCAAAGCGCCGGAATGTCGGCCGGCCGCTCGCGCAGCGGCGGCAGATGCAGCGTGACCACGTTGAGCCGGAACAGAAGGTCCTCGCGGAAGTTCCCCCGGCGCGCCTCGTCGTCGAGGTCGCGGTTGCTGGTCGCGAGGCAGCGGATGTCGATCTTGACCGGCGCGCTACCGCCGACCCGGTCGATCTCGCGTTCCTGAAGCGCGCGCAGCAGCTTGGACTGAAGGCGCGGGTCCATCTCGCTGATCTCGTCGAGCAGCAGGGTGCCGCCGCTGGCTTCCTCGAACTTGCCGATGCGCCTCGCGACCGCGCCGGTGAAGGCGCCCTTCTCGTGGCCGAACAGCTCGGATTCCAGCAGGTTCTCGGGGATCGCCGCGCAGTTGACCGAGACGAAGGGCTGCTGGGCGCGGTTGCTCTTGCGGTGGACGTAGCGGGCGAGGAGCTCCTTGCCGGTGCCCGATTCGCCGGTGATGAGAATGCTCGCGTCCGAGTTCGCGACCTGGTCGGCGAGCTCGAGCAGCTTGGCCACCGTCGGGTCGCGGTGGATGATCGTGTTGCTCTCCTCGGCGACCGCCTCGAGGACGGCGGCGATCAAATCGGGCTCGGGCGGCAGGGGAATGAACTCGCGCGCCCCGGCGCGGATCGCGCGCACCGCGGCCTCGGAATCGGCCTCGATCCCGCAGGCGACCACGGGCACGCTGATGCGCTCGGCGGCGAGGCGCGAGATCAGCTCGCGCACGTCGAGCCGCACGTCGATCATGGCGAGATCGGCCCCCTGGCCCGCGCGCAGCGCCTCGAGCGCGGCGTCCACGCTGCCCGCGTGGGCGACCTTGGCGCCCCGGTCCATGGCGATCTTGCTCGCGGCGCCGATCTCCCCTCCAAGCGAGCCAACAATCAGTAACCGCATTCAACTTCTCCCAAAAACGACCGCGCGCATCCCGACGCGGCTAATCGAAGTAATGGACGTGCCGCGCCGGCGGCAGCAGCGTGTTGATGAGCATTTCGAGGCGTCGCGGGTTCTCGCGCCGCCCGATCGAGGCGACCCCGGTCAGAAAGATCGTGTTGCGCAGGATCTCGTCGTCGGATTCGCGCTCGAGCTTGGCGGCGAGCGGGGCGAACACCATGTTCGACAGCACCGCGCCGTAGAAGGTGGTGAGCAGCGCCACCGCCATGCTCGGGCCGATGGTCGAGGGATCGTCGAGGTTGCCCAGCATCTGCACCAGCCCGACCAGGGTGCCGATCAGCCCCATGGCGGGCGAGACCTCGGCGGCGCGGCGCAGCACGCCGACGGTGCGCGCGTGGCGCGCGGCCATGGCGTCGACCCGGTGGTTGAGCAGCGATTCGATTTCATCGACGTTGGCGCCGTCGATGACCATCGAGATGCCCTCGTTGAGGAACGGCAGGCTGCGAAGCTTGGGCAGCAGCGACTGAAGCGCGAGCGCGCCCTTGCGCCGCGCCAGCTCCGACATTTCGATCATCTGGCTGGCGGCCGTGTCGGTCTCGACCTGCTTGCGCGAGAGCGCCCTCGCGACCGCCGTGCCGGCGGCCATCACGTCGGCGATCGAATACGACATGATGGTGACGGCGAAGGTGCCGCCGAACACGATCAGAAGCGAGGGCGCGTCGATAAAGGCCAGGGGCGAGCCGCCGAGCACGATCGCCGCGCCGATCAGCGCGAAGCCCGCGACAAGTCCCAAAATGGTCGTGATATCGAGCATGACGGGTCGGGTTCTCCGGTTCTCTTTTCAATCCGTCCCCTGATCAGCGGTCCGACTTGATGATCTCGGTCATGGTCACGCCGAGCCTGTCTTCGACCACCACGACTTCGCCGCGCGCGACGAGCCGGTTGTTGATGTAGATATCGATCGCCTCGCCGACCTTGCGGTCGAGCTCGACCACGGCGCCGCGCCCCAGCTTGAGAAGCTGCGAGACCTGAAGCTGGGCCTTGCCGAGAACGGCCGAAACCTGCACCGGCACGTCGAACACCGCCTCGAGGTCGGCCGCCGTGCGAGTGATCTCGTCGGGTGGGTCCGCCGCCTCGTCGCCGCCGGATGTGGCCGGGGCCGCCTGGGCGGGGTCGCCGGCCGGCTCGGCCGCGGGCTCGGCCACGGGGGCCTCGGACTCGGGGGTATTCTCGAGCTCGGCGAGATCCAGTTCCTCCTTGTTCGACATTCGCGTCTCCTGTTACTCGGAATCGAGGGGGGCGGGCGTCGCGTCCGCGGCGTGAAGCAGGCGCGCGATCGCGCCCTCCAGGTTCTTCCAGGTGGCGGCGGTATCGCGCTCGACGCCGCCGTCGGCCCATTCCATGCGGCAGTCGCCGTCGGCGAGCGCGGCGTCGGGGATCAGCACAACGCGGCCGGAAAAGCCGCGCGCGGCGGCGAGCGCGTCGATCCGCTCCTTGAGGGCGTCGACCAGCGATTCCGAGATCCGGACCACGACGCGCGGCTCGTCGACGAGCTGTTCGAGGTGCTCGCCCACCAGTGCCTCGATCTCGGCCATGGGGGCCGCGTCCATGAGCGCCGGCGCGACCTTGCGCGCGATCGTGAGCGCGAGTCGGGTCGCCATCTGGATGCAGCGGTCGATCTCGGCCCGCTGGGTCCGCTCGATCTCGCCCATGCCGGCGGCGATGACTTCCAGGGCGTCGGCGTGGCGGCGCTCGTTCCGGGCGCGCTCCTCGGCGGCGCCGGCGGCGAAGCCTTCCTCGCGGGCCTGGGCGCGCGCGGCCTCAAGCTCGCGCGGGGTGATGAAGTCGCGGGCGCTCGGCTCGTCGTTGCTTTCCAGCACGAACACCGAATCGAAGGCGAACTTCATGGGCCGGGCCGCCGCGCGGTCGTCTGGTCGGTCAGTAGACAAGCTCATCCTCGCCTTTCTGGTCGGCGATCAGAATCTCGCCTTTGTCGGCGAGCTCCTTGGCCGCCTTGACGAGCATCTGCTGGGCCTCGTCGACGTCGCGCAGCCGGACCGGGCCGAGCGCCTGCATGTCCTCGCGCAGGATCTTGCTGGCGCGCTCCGACATGTTGGAGAAAAACAGGTCGCGCAACGGCTCGGACGCGCCCTTGAGCGCGATCGCGAGCTTGCTCTTGTCGATGTTGCGCAGAAGCGTCTGGACGCCGCTCGGGTCGAGCTTGACCAGATCCTCGAAGGTGAACATCAAGGCGCGAATCCGCTCGGCCGCGTCCTGGTTGCGCTTCTCCAGCGCCGACAGCATGCGCGCCTCGGTCGAGCGGTCGAGGTTGTTGAAGATGTCGGCCATGCGCTCGAAGCTGTCGCGCTTGTTGGTCCGCGCGAGGTTGCTCATGAATTCGTTGCGCAGCGTCTTCTCGACGTCGTCGAGCACCTCTTTTTGCACCGGCTCCATGCGCAGCATGCGGGCGACGACCTCCATGGAGAATTCCTCGGGCAGCGCGGCGAGCACGCGCGCGGCGTGGTCGGGCTTGATCTTGGACATCACCACCGCGACCGTCTGTGGATATTCGTTCTTGAGGTAGTTGGCGAGCACCGTCTCGTTGACGTTGCCGAGCTTGTCCCACATGGTCCGGCCCGCGGGGCCTCGGATCTCCTCCATGATCGTTTCGACCCGCTCGTGGTCGATGGTCTTGGCGAGGAGCCGCTCGACCGATTCGTAGCTGCCGACCAGCGAGGTGGTGCTCGAAATCTCCTCGGCGAACTCGACGAACAGGCGCTCGACCACGTCGCTCGCCACCGTGCCCAGCGTCGACATGCGCTGCGACAGGTCGCGGATTTCGTCGTCGTCCATCATGGTGAGCAGCTTGGCCGCCTGCTGCTCGCTCAGCGACAGAAGGAAGATGGCCGCCCGGTCGGCGCCCGAGAGATTGCGGTACTCCAATTTCGCAGCCATTGCCCGCGCCCCCGCCTAGGCTTCCTGGTAGAGCCAGTTGCGGATGATGTGCAGCGCCTCGTCGGGGTGGTTCTCGACGATCTCGCCGACTTTCTTGATGGTCGATTCCTTGACCCGGCCCTCGACGTTCTCGACGTCGATCAGGGCGTCGGAATCGCCGCCCGAGGCATCGGTGATCTGAGCCGCGCCGCCGCCTTCGGGTCCCGGCAGCGCCGGGTTCCCGTCGCCGCCCATGGCGGCGGCGCCCGCGGGCTTGAACGCCTGGGTCGCGAGCGGCCGCAGCACCATCAGGATGACCAGAAGGCCGACGATGAACAGCACCACGATCTCGGCGATCTTGAAGTAGTCGCCCTTGCCGAGGTCGAACATCGGCGCCGCCGCCGCGGCCTCGGGCGTCTCGGGCGCCGGGAACTACATGTTCACGATCTCGACGCTGTCGCCGCGCTGCTCGTCGTAGCCGATGGCCGAGCGCACCAGCGCGGCGAGCTTGTCCATTTCCTCGGGTTTGCGCGGGGCGTAGACGCGCTTGCCGTTCTGGTCGGTGGTGTAGATACCGTCGACCAGCACCGCGACCGAAAGCCGCTTGATCGTGCCGCTCTCGCGCACCAGGTTGCGGGTCGTCTTCGAGATCTCGTAGTTGGTCGTCTCCTCGACCCGGTTGGTGTCGGCGAGGCTTTTCACGTTGCCGCCCTGGGTGGCGCTCGCATCGGGCAAATTGTTGGCGACGCTCACGTCCTGGGCGTTGTCGCCCTCGAGGTTCTTGGTCTGCTCCTCGACCGTCTGGGTCGAGCGCGCCACTTGGCCATCGGGGTCGAAGACCTCGGCGCGGGTCGTGAGGCGGTCGAAGTCGACGTCGGCGGTGACTTCGGTGCGCACGCTGTTGGGGCCGAGCGTGCGTTCGAGCAGGCGCTCGATGGTGTTCTTGAGGTGCTTTTCGAGCGCCGCGCGGTATTCCTGCGAGGCGCTCAGCGCGATCGCCGCGCCGTCGTCCTCGGCGCCGCCGCGCGCGAGCAGGGTGCCGAAGTTGTCGACGATCGCGACCCGCGAGGGCTTGAGCCCCGGCACCGCCGCGGCGACCAGGTTCTGGATCGCGATTACCTGGGCGCGGGTCAGTCGGCTGCCGGTCTCCTGGGTGACGACGATCGAGGCGGTGGGCTCCTGGCGGTCGCGGGTGAACAGCTCGCGCTTGGGAAGCACGAGATGGACGCGCGCCGCCGCCACCGGGTTGAGCGAGGCGATGGTGCGCGAAAGCTCGCCCTCGAGCGCGCGCAGAAGGTTGATGTTCTGCATCGTGCGCGTCGCGCCCAGGGAATCGGTCTTATCGAAGACCTCGTAGCCGACCGAGCCGCCGCTCGGCAGCCCCTCGCCCGCCATGGTCATGCGCAGGCGCAGCGCCTCGTCGCTCGGAACATAGACCTGGCTGCCGCCGGCGCGGAGTTCGTAGGGAACGTTCAGCGTTTCGAGCTTGGCGACGATGCGGCTGGCATCGCCGGGCTCGAGTTCGCCGAACAGAAGCGCCATCGGCGGCTCGGTGAGCCGCATGGCGAGAAAGATGAAGAAACCGACCACGACGCTGACGATGATCAGCAGCGTCATAAGTCGGATCGGGTTGATCCCCTGCAACGCCCGCGCAAGCCCGCTCACGGCTGAAACCCCTTATCGTTTCGTGGCGACCGCGGACGGCGTTCGAGCACGCCGTCGCCGCGCCCCGAAAAGCTAGCAATGCGGGGTGAAGGAGACGTTAACGGGCGGCAATTTCTGCCTAGTGGTGGGCAGGATTTTCCGGTTGTCCGTCGGGAGATGCGGGAAACGCCGGCGCATCACGCGCTAGCGTGGCCGCGTCGCCGAGCGGTAATCCTGAAGCCGGGTCACGCGGAGACCGCGCAGGCCGTGCTTTTCCATGGCGCGCTCCCAGGACAGGAACTCCTCCACCGAAAGGGTATAGCGATTGCAGGCCTCTTCGAGGCTGATCACGCCGGTGCGTACCGCGGCGACCACGGCGGCCTTGCGTCGGACGACCCAACGCTTGGTGTTCGGCGGCGGTAGATCCTCGACCGACGACGGCGGTTCGAATCCACTCAGGCCTCCGGCCCGGCTCGCGCGCATCCCTTCGTTCATTGGTTCGGACTCCAAGCTACGTGCTGGTTGGCCATCACCCTATGCGCCCGCGCTTAAAAAATCGCTAAGCGCCAGGGTTAACTATTTGTAAGAAAAAGGTTAACCGCATCCAAACGAGCCGACCGGCGCCGCCCCGAGGGACGACGCCGGCCAAGCCCGTCGACGAGAGAGAGGCGAACGCCGACTAACGGCGGATCCGGATCAGCTCGTCGAGCATATCGTCGGCGGTGGTGATCACCTTGGAGCTTGCCGAGAAGGCGCGCTGGGTGATGATCATGTCGGTGAATTCCTTGCCGATATCGACATTCGCGGCTTCCAGCGACGAGGGCGCGATCAGCCCGGCGCCGCCCCGCCCCGCCTCGCGCAGGTTGAACTGGCCCGAGCCCTCGGTCTGGGCGAAGACGTTGCCGCTCCGCGCCTCGAGCAGGGAGACGTCGGCGAAGGTCGAGATCGGCAGCTTGTAGAGCCGCTGCGTCTCGCCGTTCGAGAACGAGGCAACGACGAAGCCCTCGATGGTGATGTTGATGCCGTTGAGCTCGCCCACCTGGGAGCCGTTCTGGTTCACGAAGGCCACGTTGTAGGCGCCGTCGAACTGGCTGATGCCGTCGGTCAGCCCGGTGCCGAGCGCGCCCGCGGTGCCCCAGTCGAAGGAGATCGCGCTCGCCGAGGCGCCGGTCGCCCAGGTGACGGGAATCGCGCCCGAAAGACCGGCCGAGACCGTGCCCAGGCTGCCGTCGCCGTTGAAGGTCAGGGTGCCGGTGGCGACCTGGCCGTCGACCAGCGGTGGGGAGATGGTCACGTCGCTCGCCGGGTTGGCGTAGACCTCGACCTGCCAGGTGTTGGTCGCGGTCTTGAGGAACGCGATCTGGAAGTCGTGGCCGGTGCCCTGGGCGTCGAACACCCGCACGGCGCGGCTGAAATGCGCGCTCACGTTGCCCGACGCCATGTTGTTGGCCGAGGTCGTTGGGTCGTAGGTGCCGCCGAAAGCAGTCTGGCCGGCCGAGAGATTGGCGCCCATCTCGACCGTGGTGGTCGCCGCGGCGACGCCGTTGATCGAGCTGACGTTGACCGTCTGGAGACTCGAGATGTCGGCCGAGGCGGTCGTGTTGGTCGTATTGCCCGGCGCGCCCGGCAGCAGGCCGTTGGCGTCGAGCGGCCAGCCCTGGAGGAAGAAGCCCGTGGTGTTCACGAGGTTGCCTAGATTGTCGCGGCTGAACGACCCTGCGCGGGTGTAAAGCGGCTCGTTGCCGCTGCTTGCGTCGCTGTTGACGACGAAGAAGCCGTCGCCCGAGATGCCGAGGTCGGTCGGCGAGGCGCTCGACTGCAAGAGCCCCTGCTCGGCGATTCGCGCGAAGGGCCGGATCTGGACGCCGCCCGGCGTGTAGTTGGTCTCGGTCGCGGGCGAGGTGACGAGCGTCGCGAAACGCGCCGTCGCGCCCTTGTAGCCGACCGTATTCACGTTCGAGATGTTGTCCGAGATGATGCCCATCGCCTGGCTCTGGGCGCTAAGGGCGGAAACGCCCGAGAACAAAGAACCGAAAAGGCTCATTTCATGGTCTCCTTCACTACGTGTGTTTTACGCGGTCTACCTGCGATCGGGGTCCGCCCGATCGTATGATAGTCGTTGACTGGTCAGAGGGTCGCGCCCGGATTGGTCTCGCGGACCGAAACGATGTCGTCGAACGGGACCTGGGCGCCGTTGACGGTCAGGACCGGCGCGCCCGAGCTCGTGTCGACGCCGGTGACCCGTCCGCTGACCCGGGTGGTCGCGTCGATCGGGTTGCCGAGGGTGTCGGTCGCCGAGACGGCGATCGAATAATTGCCGTCGGGCAGCGAGACGCCGGCGGAATCGCGCCCGTCCCATACATAGGCGTGATCGCCCGCCGCGACGTCGCCGCCGCCGGTGAAGACGATATTTCCCTGATCGTCGCGGATTTCGATCGTGGTCGAGGCGGCGTTGGTGGGCAGGCTGTAGACATAGCGCGCCTCGCCGTTGGCGAGCGGCGCCGTGTCGCCCTTGGCCTCGACCGTGGTGCCGAGGAAGCCGACCGCCGCCGCCGTCTGGCTGGACGAGAGCAGCCTGACGAGGTTGTCGAGCTTGGTGTTGGTGTTGATCGCCTGCTCGACACCCGAGAAGCTCACGAGCTGGGCGACGAACTCATTCGAATCGAGCGGGTCCAGCGGATCCTGGTTGGAGAGCTGGGTCGTCAACAGCGTGAGAAAGGTATCGAAGTTCTCGGCCAGACGCGTGCTGCCGTCGCTCGGCTTGTTCGGCTGAATATTGATCGCGGTGGGGTCGGGTACGCTGGGAATTTCCATGTCCTGGTCCCTTTACACTTCGATGTCCAAGGCGCGCGTCGACGGCCCGCGCGGGGCGTTCGTGGCCGCCGCCGCCTGGATCTCGGCCGGGGCGGCCTCGCGCGGGCCGGCGAGCGCGCCCGACGGATGGTCGCCGCCGTAGCCGGCGAACCCGCCCGAGCCGCCCTGCTGGCCGGCGAAGCGCCCGTCGCCGCGCAGGTTGAAGTCCAGGCTGCCTTGATTGGTCTGGAGGCCGGCGTCGTGAAGCGCGCGTTCGAGCCCGCGCGCGTCGCGTTGCAGCATGTTCAGCGTGTCGGGCCGGTCGGCGGTGATGACCGCCGTGACGTGACCATTGCCGCTCACGTCGAGCTTCATGGTGATATGGCCGAGCGAGGCGGGCTTGAGCCGGATGTCGAGCCGGTCGATCCCTTGATCGAGCGCGGTGCGCAGATGCACGATGACCTGATCGACGACCGGTGGCGTCGGGAGCGGGGGCGCCTTGGCCTCGGCCGCGCCGCGCGCGCCGGCGTCGTGTTGGATCGTGGCGTTGCGCGTTCCGGCGACGAGCGGTCCGGCCTGGGACGCGCCGTCGGGCTTGTCCTCGCCCGCGCCACCTCGCGCCGCCTCGCGCCGGGCGAGATCGGCGAAGGTCACGACCGCCGCCGTCCGCGCGCCGCTCGCATCCGCGTCCGCGTCCGAGGCCATGTTCGCGGTCGCCTCCGGCGTCGCGGCGGCGGTCGCCTGGGTCGGGGGCGTGGCGGTCGGGGTCGCGCGGGACTTGGCGCGCGCGCCGCGCGCGGTTTCCGCGCTATCGGGTTTCGCCCCGCGCGCGGCTTCGTTGACGACAATCGCGGACTCGCCCGAGAGCGTCGCCGGCGGGGTCTGGAGCGTCGCGGGGGCGGCGTTCGGAGCGCCGTCGGCAACCAGGATGACCGCCGCCGGGGCGCCGCCCGGCCCCGACCCTTGCGGGCCGGCCGCCGGCCGCGTCTCGGCAGTGTTCATTGGCGGGGCGGGCGCCTGGACGGCCTTGGGGGTGTCCTTCGATGCGTCCTTGGCGTCCTTGGGCGTGGCGGTCGGGACCGCATTGTCCGCCGCCGGGCCGATCGGGGCTTGCGCGTTCGCCGTCGCCGTCAAGCCGCTCGTCCGGACGACGGCGGGATCGAGTCCCGAGGCGATCGCTTGCGGAATATCGCTCGCCGCGACGGTCGTGGCGATCGCAAGGCCCGGCGCGCCGGGGTGGACCGAAGGCGCCTCGTCCGCCGTGGGAGGCGTGGCCGAGACATTCCGTGACGCGACCGCGCGCTTGTCGGTCGGCGGGGTGCCCGGCGCGATCCGGCCGTTGCCGGCGAATGGAAGAAGCGCGGCCGCGTCGAGGCTCGCGTCGTCGTCGCCGCCCGAGGCGTCGGGAAGCTTCGCGCCCACCTGGCCCGTGATCGCCTGACCCGTGATCGTCTGGCCCGCGCCCGCCTGGCCCGTGATCGCCTGACCCGTGATCGTCTGGCTCGCGCCCGCCTGGCCCGCGCCCGCCTGGTTCGCGAACGCCTGGCCCGTGCCCACCTGGCCCGCGCCCGCCTGACCCGCGATCGCCTGGCCCGCGCTGGCGGCCTTGGCGATGGCGGCCGCCATCACGGCGTTGAACGACGGCGCGCGCGCGACCTCGCCGGCGGCCGCGGACTTCGCCGCGAGCGCGCCGTCGCCCGCCGACTTCGGCGTCGGCAGAAGGGCATCGAGCAGGCTGGTGGCCGGTAGGCTCATGTCGAGATTGGTTCCATGGACTCCATCGCCCAAGGAGAAGCAAGTTGCGGGCCAACTCGGGAATTTTAGTTATCTATTTGTTTTGCAATGATTATTTTTGGAAGGCTCGATGCTCGTCCGAGACGGCGGCGAGACTTGCCGGGTAATCCCTGCATGGCGGGCGGCAGATCGTGCCGGGCCGCGCGGGATGGGGGGAGGAGGATACGAAAAACGCCGGCGCGAGGGCGCCGGCGCGGGGTTGGGCCGAAGTGGCCCGGCGGCGGAAGGCTCAGGCGGTCGCGTAGACCCGGTCGCCGGTGGCCTCGTGTCCGGGACCGTCCGGGGCCTCGGTGGGGGCCATCGCGGCGGCGGCGCCCTCGGCCGCGATTTTCCGGTCGAGCTCGCGCCACGATTGGTGCAGCGGCTCGAGAAGCTTGATGACGTCGCGCGCGGGCTGGGGATCGTTGCGCAGGTCGACGTCGATCAGGTGGCGGATCATGAACTTGTACAGCCGGTCGAGATTTTCCGCGATCTCGCCGCCCCGCTCGAGGTCGAGGGTCATCAGAAGATGCTCGATGATGTCGGCGGCGTGCTGGTTGGCGCGCCAGCGGGCCTCGATCTCGCCCTTCTCGATCGCGTCGATCGCCTTGCGCAGGGAGGTGATCGCCGCCTCGTACAGCATCGCGACACGGCGCGCCGGCGAGGCGGTGAGAATCCCCTGGGTTTGATAAGTCGCGACGCCTGTCTTGTTCATTCCGGCACTCCCGTTTTTTCGACCGCGCGACCAGATCGCGCGGCCCGTTGCACTCGTCAGCCCTTCGTCAACGCGGTGAAGAACTGGTTGATCGAGTTGAGCGTGTTTTGCATCGTCGCCAGCGCCTGCTCGGCGGCGAGGAACCGGGCCGAGAGCGATTCGCGCAGGATCGCGAGGCGGGTATCGATCCGGTCGATCCGATCGGTGGCGGCCTTGTTCTGCGCGTCCAGGCCGTCGATCTCGGCCTGGATCGCGCCGTTGGTGGTGTCGACCATGTTGTCGATGGCGAAAAAGGTGCGCGGCGCGATGCCCACGGTGTAGTCGAGTTGAATGCCCGACGTGCTGGCGGCGCCGGTGTAGAGCACCTTGAGCCCGTTGGCGCTGCTCTGGCTGGTGACGGTCAGCACGCGCCCGCCGTCGGTCGTGACGCTGCCGTCGTCGGAGCCGTCGGCGGGACCGCCGATATTGGCCGAATCGATGATGTTGGGATCGGGCGTGAAGGGCATCTTGGTCAGCAAATCGCCCGTGTCGCCGGTGATGGTCAACGGCGTGGTCGTCGAATGGATGGCGATATGCGCGCCGCTCGAATCGGTCAGGACCTGCGAGGTGACGCCGGGAATGGCCGCGGCGTTGATCGCGCTCGACAGGGAGTTCAGGCTGTCGGTCGTCACGTCGTAGTTGATGAGCGTTCCGTTGACGGTGAACGAGCCCGACGTGGTCGCGCCCGCGCTGGTCGCGCTGTCGAGGGTCGCGGTCCGGTCGGTGATGGTCGAAGAATTATGATCGAACGCCCCGATGGTGCCGATGTTGAGCTGATAGCCCGTGGCGCTGTAGGCCGTGGCGCCGGTGAAATCGAGCAGGGTGACATTGGGGTCCGAGCTCGAGAAATCGAAGGCGAGCAGGCGGCGCACGTCGGCGGCGTTGTTGAGTAGCGCCGAATCGAGCTTGGTCTCGTCGATTTCGAGGGTGTCGAAGTTGAGCGGGTCGCTCTGCTGGCCGTTGTTGACGAAGTCCACGCCGATCTGGGCGAGCACCGAAAACTGACTGCTGACCCCGGTGGTTCCGCCGCCGACGATTCCCGCGAGCTGGTCGCGGATCGCGCGCATGGTCGGATCGCCGAACAACGGGCCACTGTTCGCGCCCTTGGCGCCGGTCGCCGGGTCGGTCTGGTTCTGGGTGTTGACGAAGACGCGAACGTCGTTGTAGGCGGTGACGAAATCCGTGACCGCGGTCTTGACCGCGGAAAGGTCTTCCTCGACGTCGATCTTGATATCGGTCCCGGGCTCGTTCTGGAACAGCGCCAGCGTGATGCCCGCGAACACGTCCGAGATGGTGTTGCTCGCGCGCTCGATCACGCGCTCGTTGTTGACGCCGAGATCGGTGAGCAGGCTGCTCGAATCGACCAGGGTGATCGCGCTGTTCGTGGTCGTGAGGTCCATGCGGAACCCGGTGCCGTCGGCGACCACGCTCGCGGTCACGCCGGCCACGTTCGCGGTGATCCGGTTGGCGAGATCGGTCAGCGAATCGACCGAGGCATCGTAGTTGATGACCACGCCGTCGACGGTGAAGCTGCCGGTCGTGTTGGTGACCGAGGTCTGGCCGTTGATCTGCCCGGTCGCGCTCGCGAGGACTTGCGATTCATAGCGCGTGGGATCGAGCAGCCCGTCGGCGGTGAAGCGCGCGGTCTGCGCCTTCTGCAAGACGGTCGAGAACTGCGTGCCGGTGGCGCCGACCAGGTTCTCGAGCTCCTGAAGGTCGATCGAGCCGGCGGTCTCGGCGCCGGTGAAGGCGCTCGTCACCGTGAATTGCGTCGTCAGGCTGTTGCCCGCGCCATCGCTCAGGGTGACCGTCTTCGCGCCGGTGGTCGTGCCGTCGAAGGACCCCGAGAAAGCGCCCGCCGTTACCGTGATGGCGCTTGGCGTCGCGAGGTTGCCGAAGGTCAGCGTGGTGGCGCCGATGCCCGAGATGTCGCCGACCGAATCGGAAATCTTGATGCTCGCCGAATCGATCGCGCCGGCGCCGCCGGTCACGCTCGCGATATCGGCGTCGACCAGGATATCGGTGGTCTTGTCGAAGTTCGAATCGAGAACGACGGTCGCGCCGAAATTGCTGAAGGTCGCGGTCTCGGTGCTGCCCGCCGCGATCGCGGTGGACGAGAGCGTCGCGGTGTCGGTGGTGCCGTCGCCGCGGGTCAGCGTCAGGACCTTGCTGGCCTGGTCGTAGCTGATGAGGAACGCGTTGTCGGCCTGGGTGCCGTCGAACAGGATCTTGTCGAAGCCGTCGGCGGCCTCGATCTTGCTTTGCCCGTCGGCGGTGCCGGTCGGCAGGCCGTTGCGGAAGCCGCCGGTGCCGTTGGTCGACGACAGGCCGAGCCCCGAGAGCACCGAGCCCGTGTCGGTGAGCACGATGTCGGTTCCGGTCTGGTCGTTGGTCAGGAGCAGGAAATTCTGCGTCGACGAGACCGAGACGATGCTCGCCGTGACCCCGGTCGGCGTCGCGCCCGTGTTCGCGTTGTTGATCCGGCTGAGCAGGTCCGAGAGCGTATCGGTCGTTTGCACGGTGACCGTCGCCTCGTTGGTCCCGCCGCTGATGCGGAAGCTGCCCGAGAGGTTGAGCGCCGTGGTCGTCGAGCTGAATGCCTGCGACGAGATCTTGTGCGCCGTCGCGACGCGGCGAACCTCGAGCGTATGGGTGCCCGCGGCGGCGGCGTTGGTGACCGTGACGCCGATCAGGTTGCCGGCCGCCGACGGCGTCAGCCCGTCGCTGCGCGAGGTGGAGGCGAAGGTCTGCTTGTTGTCGAACGTATTGCCCGCGCCACCGACCGTGACGGCACCACGAATGTTGGCGACCGAATTCCGCAAGCTCTGCAATAGGTTGTTTAGATCGGTGAGCGCCGTGATCTTGTCGGTGTTGGCCGTGATCCGGTCCTCGAGCGCGACGACCGGGGTGCGCTTGGCCTCGATGATGCTGTCGACCGCGCCCGAAAAATCGATGCCCGAGGAGAGGCCCGAGAAGGCCGCGCGGCCGCTGCTGTCGACCGTCAGATTACCGAGGTTGAATGCCGTTTCCATGACCGATCGCTAACCGACTTCCTGTTGCCCTGGGACGTGGGTCGACCCTGCGCGGCCCTACGCCCGCTCGTCGACGACGGGCGCGAGCTTCTCGCGAATGTCCGCCGCGATGTTGCGGAGCTGCTCCGGCGGGAGCTGCTCGATGACCTCGCCGGTCACCGGGTGCTTGATGGTCGCGATCACCCGGTTGAGCCGTTTGTCGACGTCGAGCGAGACCCGGTAGCCTTCGCGGACCGCCGGCGCGGCGGCGGCCGGCCGGGGCGCCTTGGCGGCATCGGTCGCGCGCGCGACCTTGGCGGCGCGCGGTTCCGCCGGTTGTATTCGGTCCGGGGCTTTCTTCCCCGGTGATATCGTCGAAAGCGACAAGAGTTCCATAATGGTCTCCTTTCACTCGTCGAACGGGTGTCCGCCTGCGCGAAAGGAGGGAGGGGGACGAGCGCCCCCTCCCCGATTTCGGACTACTACTGCAGGAGCCGCAGAAGGTTCTGCGGGATCTGGTTGGCCTGCGCCAGCATGGACACGCCAGCCTGCAACAGGACCTGCTTGCTCGTGAAGGTCGTGATCTCGGACGCGATGTTGAGATCGAGCAACTCGCTCCGCGCCGCCTCGGCGTTCTCCTGCGAGGCCGCGAGGTTGGCGGAGGCGAACTCGAGCCGGTTCTGGCTCGCGCCCACGGTCGATCGCGACTGGTTGAGCGTGTCGATCGCGGCCGTCACGGCGGTCACGGCGGCGTTCGCGTTGGTCGAATCGGCGCCCGAAATGACCGAGGAACTAATGCCGAGCGTCGACGTGGTGATCGAATCGAGCGTGAAGCTCACGTTGTCCTCACTCGAGACGGTGCCGGTTCCGACCTTGAACGTCAGGGTCGTGCCCGAGGTGCCGGTGAAGGTCACCGTCGGGTCGGCCGTGCCGCCCGAATCGGTCGCCGAATCGAACGCGGTGTTGAGCGTCAACGTGATCTTGATCGGATCATTCGAGTTCGACGCGTTGACGAGGGTCACCGTGGTGCCCTGGCTGAGCGGGTTGGCGCCCGCGCCGCCGGTGAGCGCGTTGGAATCGATCACGCCCGTATAGGCCGTGCTGCCGACCGTTAACGAGAACGTGTTGGTCGCGGCGGTATAGTTGGCCGCGGTGGTCGCGACTGGACCACCGCTAGTGTCGATGCCAACCGCGGAGATCGACGAGACACCGTCGAGCACGGCGAAACCGTTGGTGGTGCCCGTACCGGCCGCAGTCTGCGAACCGGTGGTCGAGCCGTTGGTGAGCTTGACGCCGTTGAACTCGGTGTCGGCCGCGATCCGGTCGATTTCCGACCGGAGCGAGGTGAACTCGCTGTTCAGAATCGACCGCTCGGTCGAGCCCAACTGATCGGACGCGGCCTGGACGGCGAGGGTCTTCATCCGGACGAGAATGTCCGAGACCGTCGCCATCGCGCCGTCGGCGATCTGGAGCATCGAGCCCGCCTGACCCGCGTTGACCTTGGCCTGCTTGAGGGCCTCGACCTCCGAGCGAAGCCGGGAGCCGATGGCCAGCGAGGCCGCGTCATCCTTGGCCGAAACGACGCGCGTGCCCGAGGACAGCTTCGAGAGCGACGACGTCACCTGCATGTCGGTCTTCGACAGGTTGCGGTTGGCGACGTTGGCCGCGAAGTTGGAAACGATATTGAGTGCCATAGTGGGTTCTCCTACTTGGATCGGTAACTTTCGTCAGCGGTGGCGTCCTGCCATCGCACGCGGTGCCCTACCTGAGCTCGCACGCACGTCCGCGTCATCATCCCTGCAATTCCCGGGCCAGGAGACTGTCTTGTTGTTTTTCAACTGACTAATATCATTCGGATAGGTGCAAATCGATCCGACTAGGCAAGAATTGCCGGGTCGAAACGGGTTCTGCCCGGCAATTCTTGCCGCCGGATCAGATCGGGAAGCGTACCGGATAGCTGTCGCTGGGAAACACGTACTGCGCGCCCAGCCGCCGCTTCGTGTCGATCAGAAGCGGCGCACGCAGGTTGGCCGAAACCTGGGGGTTGCCCTCGGCGTCGCGCCGGATGGTGACGATCAGAAGCACGCCGAGGTCGTCGATGGGAATATCGAGATTGGCGCAAGCCATGGCTAGGTCGCCCCGGTCGACCGCGCCGGCCTCGGGATCAGCGGCAGCACCAGGAAGGCGAGCTTGTGATCGTCGAGGCACTGCAACACCCGAAACTGGGCGTAGCGGCGCTCGGAAAGCTCGGCCAGCGCGTAGGCGCGGTACTCCTCGAAACCCAGAAGTCCCCTGGGGAAGGTGAGCGCGTTCTCGGCCGCGACGGCGAGCGTGCCGAACCGGCTTTCGATCACCAGGCGCCGCGCCGCGTCGTGATCGGCGGCGGTGCTCGGGGGCGTGGGAATGTCGAGGGCGGCGGGAACGGCGCTTTCTCGGAACATAATCGGACCTTTCGTCACGGGTGAAGCACGAACGTCAGCGTAGGAAGTCGAGCAGCGTGAGGTTGGTGATGCGGGCGAGCGTCAGGAACGAAGCCTGAAGGACGGTCTGGTCGGTCGACATTTTCGCCACGGTTTCGGGCACGTCCACGCTCTCGATATCGGTGATCGAGCCTTCGAGGAAGGTCAGAAGGTCGTTGTTGTTGGAATTCGCGCGGTCGATGGTCTGGAGGTCCGAACCGATCTCGGCGCGATAGCCGGCGACCGTCTGCAAGGCGCTGTTGGTCAGGGTGAGCGCGGTCTCCATCAAGCCACGATCGTTGGTCGTGCCGGCCTGGATCGCCGCCTTGAGCGCGGCGATCGCGTCCTGGAACCCGGCGCGGTCGCCGGTCACGCCGTAGGTGATGGTGGTGGCCTCGTCGATGCGCGCCGAGAGCGCTACCGAATCGCCGTTGTAGTAGTTGGCCTCGGGCACGCCGAAGGTCGTCGGGTCGGGCACCGGCACGGTCACGGGCTGGGTCGTGGTCATCGAGCCCGCGAACAGGAAGCGGCCGTTTTCCTTGGTGTTCAACTGACCGGTCACGCTGGACAGCAGGTTGTTCGCGATCTCGGTCAGGCGCACCTCGCCCGACGAGGAATCGCTGGTCGCCTGGATCAAGGTTTTGCGCAGCTCCGTCAAGGCGTCGAAGATGTTCGAGACCGCGCCGTCCGTGCGTTCGAGCCGGTCCGAGATGATCGTGTTGTTCTCCACGAACTGCTTGATTCGCGCCTGGCTCGCCTCGAGCGAGACCAGTCGGGTCGCGTCCTTGAAGATGCCGGCATAGCTGCGCGACTTCTGGCCGGTCGAGATCTGGATCTGCGCCTCCTGGAGACGCTCCTGGGTGGCGCGGACGTTGCTGAGCGTGAGCTGCTGCTGGGCGAGCTGGGCTACGCGGGTCATCGTGGGTCTCCCGTCACACCATCTGGAGCAGGGTATCGAGCATCTCGTTCGCCGTGGTCATCACCTTGGCCGAGGCGGAAAAGGCGTTCTGAAGGATGATCATGTTGGCCATTTCCTCGTCCACGTTGACCCCGCTGAACGAGGCCGCGCGATGGTCGATGCTGTTCTGAAGATCCTGTTCGAGCGCCAGCCGCGCCTCGGCCTCGGAGCCGCGGGCGGCGTTGAGGCAGGTGATCGCGGCGGCGTATTCGCCGAGCGTGAAGGTGCCGGCGAGCAGACCGCCGACGGCCGAGAAGCTGTTGGCGAGATCGGTCACCTGACCAAGCTGCTGGATCGCCGAGTTGTCGCCGATCGTGACCGCGGTCTGTCCGGTCGTCGCCGTGGTGCTGAGCCGCGCCGTGACCAGGCGGGCGGGGTTGCTCGAGATCGTCGTATTGACCGCGAAGTCGATCGCGCCGCTGCCCGTGAACAGGTCGTTGAGGCCGAAGTAATGCGAAAACGCCTGGGTCGTGCCCGTAACCTGGCTCGATCCCTCGTTGATCGCGATTCCGTTGGCCGAATTGGTTGCCGTGATGGTCAGCTTGCCGTTGACCACCGCCGCCGTGCCGTCGGCGCCGAGCGCGGCGTTGATCGCCGTGACCAGCCCCCCGACCGTGGTCGCGCCGAGCGCGGCGAGGTCGATATCGGCGGGCGTGCCGACGACCGCCCCGTTGGCGTCCACCACCGCGACGCGCATGGTCCCGGTGCCGGCGAAGGCGTCGCTGGACGCGACCGCGCGCGTGCCGGTCAACGCGTTGGGCGGCGGAAAGGCGACGCCCGCGTTGTGGGCGGCGTTGTACTGCTCGCGGACCGCGTTGGCCAGGGTGTCGACTTGGTCGGCGAGGTCGTTGAGCGTGCCGTCACGCAGATCGAACAGGCCCTTGAGCCGGCCGGAATCGATCTGGCTCGTGACCGTCGCGCTGGTGCCGCTCGTCACCAGGGTCTGGCCCGCTCCGATCGGCGCGAGGGTCGTCGGATCGACCGGAACCGTCGTCAGGGCGCCGAACACGGTGCTTCCGTTCACGCTTGCCGCCGGGGTGTACTGAAGCTGGAAAAGCTCGTTCTCGATCAGCGACTGGCCGCGCCCGGTCAGGATCGACATTGCGCCGTTGGACGAGACGAAGGTCGAAATGTCGACCTGTTCGGCGATTCGCACCACGGCCAGGTCGCGCTGGTCCTTGAGCGTCGAGGCGTCGTTGCCCGAAAGCGTCGCCGCCTGGATCTGCTGGTTGAGCTCGAACACGTTGCGCAGCTCGGCGTTCACGATGTCGACCGACTGCTTGATTTCCTGGTCGGCCTGGCCGCGCAAGTCCTGCGCCGTGGTCGCGAGCCCGCTGACCGCGCGCGAGACGGATTGGGCGGCGGCAATCACGGCGAAGCGCAGCGCCGGGTCCTCGGGGTTGTTCGCGAGCGTGTCGATGGCGGTGGCGAAGTCCGAGAGTTCATTCGAGATCGTTGAATTGCCCTGAGGCGTGCCGAACCGCGCCTGGACCACCTGGAGGAAGGTGTTGGTTACGTCGGCGGCGCCGGAGACCGAGCCTTGCTCGCGTTTCTGACGGATCAGGAACTCGTCGACCACGCGGCTGACGTTCGCGAGGTTGACCCCCGCGCCCTCGCCGGCGATGACCGTCTGCTCGAGCGAGGCCTCCTGGCGCGAATAGCCCACCGTGTTCGCGTTGGCGACGTTCCGCGAGACGACCGAGAGCGCGCCCTGGCTGGCGATCAGCCCGGAAAGACCGTTGGTGAGGGCGAGGGTGAGCGACATGCGTCAGGCCTGGTGATCGACGGAAAGCGAAATCGGCTCGGCGGCGTCGGCGCTCGACGATGCGTGGCCGTTGGCGGTATAGGCGCCTCCAGGGGCGCGCATTTCGGCGACCGCGTCGGAAACCACGCGGATCAGGCGCTCGTTCACGGTCTTGGCGGCCAGCACCGCGCGCATGTTGTGGTCGAGCGCGGTTTGAAGGTTGCGCGTCGCATCGCGCAGCGTCTCGCGCAGATCGGTCGGTGCGTCGATGACTTGGCCGGGCCTGCGCCCGACGGCCGTGATCGCGCTGGCATAGGCCGCCGCGAGCGCCGACTTCTGGCTTTGCAGGGGCTCGATCTCGGCGATCCGCATCTTACGCAGAAGCTCGGTTTCCTCGGTCATCAGCGAGGCGAGCTGGTCCGAGAGCCGGATGACCTCGCCGAGCCGGCCGCCGTGGCCGTTTCCTTCGACATGCGTGTTCGTCACGACTTCGCCTCCTGGAGCATGAGGATTTCACGTTCGACCGCATCGGCGATCCCGATGCCGCCCGCGCGCACCATCAGCCGCCCGTATTCCTGGTTCATCATCGAGCGATAGATGTTCTCGGCGTTGCCGCCGCCGAACAGGCCGTCGGTCTTGATGCCCGAGAACATGGTGTCGAGCATGCGGGCGAGGAAAAAGGATTCAAAGGATTCGGCCGCCTCGCGCGGGCTCGTCCGACCGGCGGTCGTGGCCGTGATCTTCGGCGCCGCCTGCGCGTTCGCGAAGACTTCCTGGGCGAACAGGGCGTCGGGGCCGGCCATCACAGCACCTCGATTTCGGCCTGGAGCGCGCCCGCGGCCTTGATCGTCTGAAGGATCGAGATCATGTCGCGCGGACCGATGCCGAGCGCATTGAGCCCCTCGACCAGGTCCTGAAGGTTGACGCCGGTCGGCAGCACGACCAGACGCTTCTCCTGGCCTTCCTTCACGTCGATCTGGGTGCGGGGCACGGTGGTGGTCTGGGCGCCCTGGGGCGCGAACGCGCCGGGCTGCGAGACCTGCGGCGTCTCGGTGATGCGGATCGTGAGATTGCCCTGGGCGATCGCGACCGTGCTGATGCGCACGTTCTCGCCCATCACGATCACGCCCGCCTGCTCGTCGATGACGACGCGCGCGGGCTGGTCGGGCTCGATGCGAAGCTGCTCGATATCGGTCAGCAGGCCGGCGACGTTGTTGCGGTAATTGTCGGGCACGGCGAGCCGGACTGTCGTCGGGTCGATCGCCTGGGCGGCCGGGAGGCCGAGCCGCGCGTTGACCGCGCGCGCGAGCCGCGCCGCGGTCGTGAGATCGGGATTGCGCAGCGCGATGTTGACCGAGGTCAGATCGTCGAGGACGAACTTGACCTCGCGCTCGACGATCGCGCCGGCGGGGATGCGCCCGCTGGTCGGCACGCCCTTGGTGACGCTTGAGCCCGAGCTGCCGCTCGCGGAAAAGCCACCGACCGCCACCTGGCCCTGGGCGACCGCGTAGACCTCGCCGTCGGCGGCGAGCAGCGGCGTGACCAAAAGCGTGCCGCCCATCAGGTTCTCGGCGTCGCCGAGCGCGCTCACCGTCACGTCGATCCGGCTGCCGTGGCGCGAGAACGGCGGCAGCGTCGCGGTCACCATGACCGCGGCGACGTTATCGGTCTTGAGCGAGATGTCGCGCGTGTTCACGCCGAGGCGCTCGAGCATGCCGACCAGGCTTTGCTGGGTGAAGGGCGCGTTGTTGAGCGTATCGCCGCTCCCATTGAGCCCGACCACCAGCCCGTAGCCGACGAGCTGGTTCTCGCGAATGCCCTCGAAGTCGGCGAGATCCTTGATCCGCGACATGGCCTCGGCGGCCGGGGCGAGCGCGAACGCGGCGAACAGGGCGACGAGCGCGAGGAAAAGACGGAAATGACGGTGGATCATGGCACCTGGCGAATGAAACGAATGAAAAGGTTGATGCGCCTCATCCAATGCGAATTGCGTGCCAACCGGATAAATCTCTACAAATTATTGAAATTAATAAGATTTATGGTCTCGTCCTTGACCCCAGCGAAAGCGTCGCGCGGCAAATTTCGGCAAACCCTTCCAGGCACCGGGTAAATCTTGCCGAGCGGCCGGGCGCGGCGCGTCGATTTAAGCGCTTCTTAACTACCCCGGGGCGAAGCTGGTGGCGTGTCGATCATCAAGCGATTCTTCGGCGTTCGCCGGTCCGAGAGCGGTTCATGAAGATCACCGGCCCCGGCCGATTAGGCTCCGTCCCCGCGCGGCCCGGACGCGTCTCTCGCGGTAAGGGCTCGGGCGGGTTCGCGAGCGCCATGGGCGGCGAGCCCGAGGGAGCCGCGCCGGTTCGCGCGCATGCGCCGATGGGGGCGGTCGATGGGATTCTCGCCGTCCAGGAGGTTCCCGACGCCCTCAAGGGGCGCTCGCGCGGCCTCGCGCGCGGCTACAATCTTCTCGACCGGCTCGACGATATCCGCCTCGGCCTTCTGATGGGCGCGATCCCCCGGGCCGGGCTTCTCGATCTGCGCCGCCAGCTTCGCGCTCGCCGCAGCGCGCTGCACGACCCCAGGCTTGCCGCGATTCTCGACGAAATCGATCTGCGCGCGGCGGTCGAGCTCGCCAAGCTCGATATCGCGTGATGCGCCGTCGCCGTGGGGCGCGCGCGCGAAGCGCTTGCGGCGGTCGGGCGAGAACCATATATTCCAGCGCGTTCTCGCACCGTCTAGTCAAGGGTCCGACACAGTGTCGAAACACCAAGCCAAGGCCGACCGGGAAGCCAAGGTCGAATCGATCACGCTGCCGCCCGACTACCGGCCGTCCAAGAACGAGCCGTTCATGAACCCGTTGCAGCAAGAATATTTCCGCCGGAAGCTGTTGCGCTGGCGCGAGGAGTTGCTCGCGGAATCGACCCAAACCCTTCAGAACCTTCAGGAAGCCACGTCGCAGGAACCCGACTTCGCCGATCGGGCGTCGATCGAGACCGACCGGGCGCTGGAACTGCGCACGCGCGACCGCGGGCGCAAGCTGATCGCCAAGATCGACGCCGCGTTACGGCGCATCGAGGACGGCTCCTACGGCTATTGCGAGGAAACCGGCGAGCCGATCAGCCTGTCGCGCCTCGAGGCGCGGCCGATCGCCACCCTCAGCATCGATGCCCAGGAACGTCACGAACGCCGCGAGAAGGTCTACCGCGACGATTGACGCGCCGGCCGCCGGGGCGATTGATCGATCACGCAGACAAGCCCATGAACGCGCGTTCATGGGCTTGTTCGCATGAAAGACCCTCCTCGGGGGCGGGCGCGCCCTAGAACGGATAGAGGATGTCGAAGATCTCCTGACCGTAGCGCGGCCGCTGGATGTCGCTCAGGGTGCCGCGCCCGCCATAGACGATCCGCGCCTCGGCGATCTGGTCGTGCTTGATCGTGTTGTCCGACTTGATGTCTTCGCGGCGCACCACGCCCTGGACGTAAAGCTCGCGCACCTCGTAGTTAACGCGCACTTCCTGGGTTCCCTGGATGACCAGGTTGCCGTTGGGCAGCGACTGGGTGACGACCGCCGCGACGCGCAGGTTGATCTTCTCCTTGCGGTCGATCGCGCCGGAGCCGTCGGTCAGCGAGTCGCTCTTGAGATCGACCAGGCTGGTCGGGTCGAGCGCCTCGGGCAGAACCTGGGAGAGCTTGGTCTCGTAGCCGAGCAGCGACGAGGCCGACGCGCCCTCGGTGTTGTTGCGCGTGCGCTTGGTCGCGTTGTCGACCTTGGCCGTATCGTCGATTTCGATCAATACGGTCAGGATATCGCCCACGCGCTGGGCCCGCTGATCCTTGAAGAAGGCGCGCGCGCCGGTGCGCCACAGCGAGTTGGGCGCGAAGTCGACCTTCGCGCGCGCCGGCATCGGCATGCTGACTGGCTGGTATCGCGGGTCCAGCGTCGGGTTCTCGATCGGCTTGACCTTGGGGGTCTCGCCGACGGCGGCCAGCCGGTCGATGGTGTTCGAGCATCCGGCCAGCGTCAGCGCGGCGAGCGCCAGGGCGGCAAGGCGGATTGCGCGGGGGGGCGCGGCTCGGGAGGATGGGGCACGGGGCGACGGGGCGCGGGTCATGGCGCTTTCTCCGCTTTCGGGGATCAATTGAGGGCGAGCCGGCGACGGCTCGTGACGACGACCATGCCCGAGCCTTCGACCGTCGCGTCGATGACGGTGTTGGTTTGGGTGTTGAGCACGCGGATCGCCTCGCCTTGGCCGCCGTACTCGAGGGCCTTGCCGATGGTGGTCAGCACCATGGCCTTGGTTCGGTAGGTCATGGTCACGTTGGAGCCCTTGGCGACGATCACCGGGGCGCGCAGATCGCTCGCGTAGAGCGGCTGGCCGGCGCGTAGCGTGCGGCGCGCGGCCTGGCCGACGATATCCACTGGATCGTCGATCGCCGGACGGCGAATTCGGTCGGCGCGCATCTCGGCCCAGTCCAGGTCGCCTTGCTCGATCACCTCGCCGCGACGCAGGGCACGGCGCAGCACCGGCAGCTCGATGACCGCGTGGACTCGCCCGACGATATTGGCGCGCTGGGCGTAGGCGGTGCCGGCGGCGGCGACGACGGTCGCCGTGAGCCGTCCGCGCGCCCGGTCGAGCGCCAGGTTCTCGATCTCGACGGTCCTCGGCGCCGCGGTCGGCAGCACGATCTCGGTGCCGCGTCCCCGAAGGTCGATCCGCAGGTTCTCGCCCGGCGCGATGTCCTTGAGCGCGTCGAGGAGACGTTTCTCGATCTCGCTTTTCGCGATCCGCTGGCCGGCGCGACTCACCACCACCCGATCGAGCCCGCGCTCGGGCTTCCAATCGAGCCCGTTCGCGCGGGCGACGCGAAAGACCAGGCTGACGCTGACGACCATGCGCCGCCCCGGCGCCGGGGCGCGGGCGAGCACCGCGTCCGCCGCCGCGCCCGCGTCCGTGAACACGTCGCCGAGGGTGACGACCGGCCCGTCGACGACGACGCTCGCGCGCAGGCGCGCCTCGGCCGCGGTCGCGGGTTCCGTCGCCGCCGCGCCGAGGACGAGGGCGATCGCGAGAAAGAAGATCCGTGGGATCATGGTCATGTTCCTTCAAGCAAATCCTAGCGAAGCTGGCTGACGGTGCTCATCATCTCGTCGGCGGTCGAGATCACCTTCGAGTTGAGCTCGTAGGCCCGCTGGGCGCTGATCATGCTCGTGATCTCGGACACCGCGTCGACGTTCGAGATCTCGAGGAAGCCTTGCTGCAGGGTGCCGAAGCCGGTCGCGCCCGGGGTGCTCGTGGTCGGCGCGCCCGAGGACGGTGTCTCGAGAAGCAGGTTGTCGCCCACCGCCTCTAGTCCCGCGTCGTTGGGGAAGGTCGTCAACTCGATCTGCCCCACGGTCTGGGGTTGAACCTGGCCGTCGAGCTTGACCTGAACCTCGCCCGAGGCGTTGATGCTGATGTCGGTCGCGCCCGATGGAATGGTGATCCCCGGGGCGACGACGAAGCCGTCGGTGGTGACGATCTGACCCTGGGGGCTGAGCTGGAAGGAGCCCGCGCGGGAATAGGCGTCGTCGCCGTTGGGAAGCTGGATATGGAAATAACCCCGGCCCTGGATGGCGAGGTCGAGGGTGTTGCCGGTCGAGACCAGGTTGCCCTGCTCGGTGATCCGGTAGACCGAGGCGGTCTTCACGCCGACGCCGAGCTGCACGCCCGAGGGCACGATCGTGCCGGCGTCCGACGACGCCGAGCCGACGCGGCGCAGAGACTGGTAGAGAAGATCCTGGAATTCGGGCCGCTGGCGCTTGAACCCGGTGGTGTTCAGGTTGGAGATGTTGTTGGCGATGACGTCGATATTGGTCTGCTGGGCCAACATGCCCGTCGCCGCGATGCTCAGCGATCTCATCTAGGAGGCTCCTCTCGTCAATCGGTTCGCGGTCAGGCGGACTGGCTCGTGCCCGAAAGCACGGAGATCGCCCGCTGGCGAAGCTGGTTCTGGTCCTGGATCAGGCGCTGCGTGCCCTGGTAGCTGCGCAGCAGCGAAATCATGCGCGTCATCTCGACGATGGGCTCGACGTTCGATTTTTCGATCGCGCCCTGCTCGATCCTCGCGTCGCTGGCGGGAATCGGCGTCTGGTCGGTCCGGTAAAGCCCGCCGGCCACCTTGCGGAGCGCGTAGAGATTGTCGAAGGTCACGGCCTTGAGCCGGCCGATCTCGATGCCCTCCGAGGAGACGATGCCATCGGTCGAGATCGTGATCTCGTTCGCGCCCGGGCTGGCGATAATGGGGAAACCGTCGTCGCCGAGCAGCGGATGGCCGCTCGAGGTGACGAGCACCCCATCCTGGTCGAGCTGGAAATGGCCGCTGCGCGTGTAGCGTATCCCCTCGGTGGTGTCGATGGGGAAGAAGCCTTCGCCCTTGATCGCGATGTCGAGCGGGTTTCCGGTCACCGAAATCTCGCCCTCGCGCGTGTCGTGAACGACCGCGACGTCCTGAACGAAGGCCGCCTTGCCCGGGGCGCCGATGGGTTGGAGATAGGTGTCGAACAGCATGCGCTCGGCCTTGTAGCCATCGGTGTTGGCGTTGGCGATGTTGTTCGCGATCAGGTCCATCTGGCGGCGCAAGACCATTTGCTGCGAAAGAGCCACCAGGGAAGCGTTCTGCATTCGGTCCCTCCATGCCGCGTCTCGGGCGCCGTCCCCTCGGGTCCGGCGCGATCGGACGCATCCGTCGTCGCCCTCCATTCTGCATGTGCCATGCCAACGAGAGGATCGTGTGGATTCAATGGGTTGAAAAATATTTGACGACGGGTGGGCGGCAGCACCGGGCGCGCGCGGCAGGCTTTGCCGGGCAGATGTTGCCGCCGCGTCGGTGATTTGGCGGCGGGACTTTTTCGGGGTCTCCGGCGGAGCGCCCGGCCCGGGCGCGCAACCTCTTATTAACGCCTTCTTTGCTATAACGAATCGCGACAGCGGGGGCCGGTTCGGGCCACCAGGCGAGCGAACAGGTGGATCATGACTGACGCGACGGCCGACGAATCCGTCGAAGAGGAAATCAACGCGGGCGAGGACGAGGGCGAGGAATCGCCCGGCGAGTCGGGTGGCAAGAAGCGCCTGATAATCATCGCCGCCGCCGCCACGGTCCTTCTTCTCGGCGGCGCGGGCGCGGGCGCCTACTTCGGCGGGTTCCTCGATCCCTTCCTCGGCGGCGGCGCCGAGCATGCCGCCGACACGGCCGAGGAGGTGGCGTACTTCGATTTGCCCGAGATGGTGGTCAATCTCGAAGCGGGGTCCAAGCAATCCTTTCTCAAGATCCAGCTTTCGCTCGAGCTTGACGCTACGCAGGACACGACCGCGCTGACCCGGGTTCTTCCACGGGTTATTGATCAGTTTCAGGTCTTTCTGCGCGAGCTTCGCGCCGATGACCTTCAGGGGTCGGCGGGGATCTATCGGGTCAAGGAGGAGCTGCTGCGCCGCGTGAGCGTGGCTGCTCATCCGATCGAGATCCGAGACGTTCTGTTCAAGGAAATGTTGATTCAGTAATGCGGTGACGATGGCGGAAATAGAAGAAAACAACGCCGAGGCCGGAGAAGATCAGGACGCGCTCGCCGCCGAGTGGGCGGCGATGGCCGAATCCGACGAGGGCGGGGACGCGGCGACGGACGGCGACGACGACGGAGCCGGCGACGGCGACGCCCAGGCCGACGAATGGGCGCAGGCGCTTGCCGCCGAGGATGGCGATGGCGATGGCGACGGCGACCAGCCCGCGCGCATCCTCAATCAGGACGAAATCGACAGCCTGCTCGGCTTCGACGACGACGGCGACGGCGACGGTCAGAGGTCGGGGATTCAGGCGATCCTCAACAGCACGCTCGTTTCCTACGAGCGGTTGCCGATGCTCGAGGTCGCCTTCGATCGGGCCGTGCGGCTGCTCACCACCTCGCTTCGCAACTTTACATCCGACAACGTCGAGGTCTCGCTCGAGGGGCTGACCTCGGTGCGGTTCGGCGACTATCTCAACTCGATCCCGCTGCCGGCGATGCTCGGCGTGTTCAAGGCGGTCGAATGGGAGGACTTCGGGCTGATCACCGTCGACAGCGCGTTGATCTACTCGGTCGTCGACGTGCTCCTCGGCGGCGGGCGCGGCACCATGCCGATCCGCGTCGAGGGACGCCCCTACACGACCATCGAGCGCAGCCTGATCGAGCGCATGCTGAACGTCGTGCTCGCCGATCTGACGGCGGCGTTCGAGCCCCTGACCAATGTCACCTTCGAGTTCGATCGGCTCGAAACCAACCCACGCTTCGCCGCCATCGCGCGACCGGCCAACGCGGCGATCCAGACCCGGATGCGCGTCGACATGGACGACCGTGGCGGAAACATCGAGATCGTTCTTCCCTACGCCACGCTCGAACCGATCCGCGATCTTCTGCTGCAGATGTTCTGGGGCGAGAAGTTCGGGCGCGATTCGATCTGGGAAAGCCATCTCGCGACCGAGCTTTGGGGCACCGACGTCGAGATCGAGGCGGTGCTCGACGAGCAGATGCTATCGCTGCGCGCGGTCGCGGATCTGCGCGTGGGCGATACCTTCATGCTCAACGCGCGGCCCGATTCGTCGGTCGTTCTGCGGTGCGGCGGGGTGCCCTTGATGAGCGGCAGCATGGGGCGGCGAAACGACAACATGGCGATTCGCGTCAACAAGGCATACCGGCGCCTGGGGACGGGCCAATGACGATGACACTGATTCTCGACGGCATCCTGGTCGCCCTTTTGGTCGCGACCGTCGGCTATTGCGTGGTGCTCGAGCGGCGCTTGCGCGCGCTGCGCGCCGATCATGGCGTCTTCGCCCGGATGATCGGGGAATTCGCGGCCGCGACCACGCGCGCCGAGGACGGGATCGCGCGGCTCGCGGCGGCGAGCGCCGAGCACGGCGCGCGGCTCGACGAGCGGACCTCCGCCGCCCGGGCGGCGGCCGACGAGCTCGCCTTCCTGGTCGATCGCGCCGAGCGGCTCGCCGACAGACTCGCCGCGGTTCCCGCGAATCCCCATCCCGGGACTTCCGGGCCGAAGGGCGGCGAAGGCGCGAAGCCGGCGCGCAAGGCGACCGGCCCCGGGCGCGCTGGGCTGCCCCTGGGCGTCGCGCGGTTTCCCACGCCCCTCGACGAGGGCGACGACCGTGTTGGCGAGGCGGTCGGCCGGGGCGCGCCCGAAGAATCAACGCCCGGGGAATCGACCATTGAGCGCGACCTTCGGCGCGCGATCCGCGCGGCGCGCGGAGGCTAGCGCATGCGGCGTCGCTTCCGCTTTCGGCTCCTGCCCGTGACCGTCGCCGTCGCGGCGCTGGTCCTCACGGTCCGCATCGGCGCGCTGTGGGAGGGCGCGGCGCCGCTGCTCGGTCCGACGCCCGCGATCAGCGCCGAGAACAAGCCTCCCGCGCCCGCCGGCGAGGGCGCGCCCGTGCTGCCCGCCGACTCCGCCGATCAGACCGACGTGACGCTTCTTTCGCCGGCCGAGATCCAGGTGCTCGAAAACCTCGCCGAGCGCCGCCGGCAACTCGAGGGCCGCGCCCGCGAGCTCGACATGCGCGAGAAGGTTCTGGCGGCGGCGGAGAAGCGCCTCGACGCGAAGATCGCCGAGCTCAAGGATCTGCAAGCCTCGATCGAAAGCATGTTCGCGAACGCCGACGCCGAGAACGAGGCCCAGATCGCGAGCCTCGTCAAGATGTACGAGCGCATGAAGCCCAAGAACGCGGCGCGCATCTTCGACAAGCTCGATCTCAAGGTCCTGATCGAGGTCGTCGACCGCATGCGCGAGGCCAAGGCGGCGGAGGTGCTCGCCAAGATGGATGTCGCGAAGGCGCGCACCGTCACCTTGGAGCTCGCCAAGCGGCGCGAGGTTCCGCCCGAGATCAACGCGCCCGCCGCCAAGGCCAACTGAGCCTTCGGGAGATTCGCCCTCGCCCGCGGGGCCTCAAGGTTTCCGAGCCGTTTCGGCGTCTCGCCATAACAAACGCTTAACCAATCGCCATTAACCTAGCCGCCAGTCATGGCTGAGCCTTTTGCTCGGGTTCGAAGAACGGAGACAATCGATGGCCGTCGATAAGAACATGCCGATCCTCATCGTCGACGACTACAAGACGATGCTGCGGATTATCCGCAATCTTCTCAATCAGCTCAAATTCACCAATATCCACGAAGCCATGGACGGCAGCCAGGCGCTCGGCAAGCTGCGCGACGGCAAGTTCGGTTTGGTGATCTCGGACTGGAACATGGAGCCGATGACCGGCCTTCAGCTTCTGCGCGAGGTGCGCGCCGACGAACGCCTGAAAACCATGCCCTTCATCATGGTTACCGCCGAGAGCAAGACCGAGAACGTGGTCGCCGCCAAGGAGGCGGGGGTCAACAACTACATCGTCAAGCCATTCAACGCCGAGACGCTGAAGACCAAGATCCAGAGCGTCCTTGGCGATTTCTGATCGCGTTCGAGGTAGCATCATGAGTAACCAGCCGCTCGATCCCGAGCTCGGGCGCCGCGTCGCCGCGCTGCGCGCCGAGCGTGGCGACAGCATCGCGGTCGACGAGATCGCCGATGTCGTCGCGAGCATTCTGAGCACGTTGCATGGCGACGTCAGCATGCTCGACCTGCGGGTCTATCGGGAGCTCGACGAACTCGCCTCCTACATCCACAACGCGCGCGAGGAGATCGTCGCCCTGTGCCCCGACGATATCCGCCAGGAGCATCTGCCCGCCGCCACCGATCAACTCGACGCGATCGTCGAGGCGACCGAGGAGGCGACCGGCACGATCCTCGACGCGGCCGAGAAGATCGAGGCCGAGGCCAGCAAGCATGACGCTCCGGCGATCACCGAGCAGGTCGTGCGCATTTTCGAAGCGTGCAGCTTCCAGGATCTGACGGGGCAGCGCATCGGCAAGGTCGTCACCGCGCTCAAGCACATCGAGGATCGGCTCGACCGCATGGTCGAGGTCTTCGGCGCCGAGGTGCGCAAGGCTAGGAAAGACGCCGCGCCCGCGACCAAGGAGCCCAAGACCAACGACGAGAAGGCGCTTCTCAACGGTCCCCAGCTTCCCAACGAAGCGAACCGGCAAGACGAGATCGACGCGCTGCTCGCCAGTTTCGACTGAGCCGCCGCCATGCGGCTGCGGCGCAGCGCTGGACCAGGGGACTCGGGCGATACGGTGGCCGAGACCTTTCTCGCCCTGTTTCTCATCGTCCTCGCCTTCTTCATCCTCCTGACCTCGATCTCGAAGCGCGAGGAGGACCGCGCCAAGGCGGTCCTCGGCAGCCTCGGCAGCACCTTCGCCGAGCGATCCCTGGCGGTGACCGGGCCGCTCGACTACACCTTCGGCAGCGGCGTCTTCTGGAAATCGGGGACGCTCGGGGAGTCGCTGCGCGCGCTGTTTCAGTCGACCTTCCCGCTGGCGGAAATTTCACCCTATCAGCCCTTTGGCCAGCTCGCGATCGAGGCCCCGGCGGACGCGTTCTTCGTGCCCGGGGGGAGCTTGCTCCAAGCCCGGAAGACGCGCTTTCTCGACCGCCTTTCGACGATCCTCGCGCGCGCGCGGCCCGGGTTCGTCTTCGAGGTCGAGATCACCGTGCTTCTGTCCGCCGAGGCGGCGCGCGCGGCGGGCAAATCCCGCCGCCGCTCGCTTGCGCTCGCGCGCGCCGGCGCGCTCGCGCTCGCGCTGGTCGATCGCGGCGTGCCCGCCGCCCGGGTGATCGCCGGAATTGGCGAAGGGCCGGCGGGAATGCTGCGGCTCGTCTTCTTCGATCGCGAGCGGCCCACGGCCTCCGACGCGTCTCGGTCGCCCGCGCCGCCGGCCACGCCGTCGAAGGCGCCGCCGGACACGGCCCCGACGCCACCCTCGGCGGCGCTGCCGTTGCCGGGCGCGGGGGATTGAGCCGTGGCCATGCGCGCTCCGATCCGGCCAAAACCCGCTCCGAAACCGAGCAAGCAGTGGCTGGTCTCGTTCGGCGACCTTGTTTCGCTGATGCTCACCTTCTTCGTCATGCTGTTCGCCATGTCGTCGGTGAAGGAGCCGTCGTGGAACGACGTGGTGAACGCGCTTTCGCAGCGCCTCAACCCGAGCCGGGGCGCCGACGTCGAGATCACCCTGGTCGACCGCACGGTCGAGACGCGACCCGCGCCCGATGCGTCGGATCTCGACTATCTCCACGCGCTCCTGTCCCAGAAGATCCGCAAGAACGGCGTTCTTCAGCGCGCCTTGCTGCTGCGACTCGACGACCGGCTGGTGATCAGCCTGCCGGCCGATCTGGTTTTCACGGCGAGCGGGCGGTTGACCGACGCGGGACGGCGCGCCTCCAGCCTGCTGGCCGAATCGCTTCGCTTCATCGCCAACCGGGTCGAGGTGGTCGGCCACGCCGAGGGCCCCGCCAAGGGAGACCCGGGGTTCGGCGCCGCCTGGGACGATGCGATCGGCGCCGCGCTCGCGCTCGCCCGGGTCCTGCGCGACGCCGGGCTCACGCGACCGTTGGTGGTGTTCGGCCGGGTCGACGCGCCGCCGCCACCGACGTCCGATGGCGCGGCGCTCGCGGTCGGGTCGCGGATCGACGTCATCGTCGGCGAAACGGTCGAGCGGGAGGGTGACGGTGCTCCGTAACCGCGTCCGCGCCGTTCTCCGACGCCTGCCGGGCGTCGCGCTCGCGCTGGTTTGTGCGTTCGCCCTGCTCGTTCCGGCCGTCGTTCGGGCGGCCGAGGGGCCGCGCCTGCGCGCCGCCGTTCACGATGGTTTCGGACGCATCGTCTTCGACTGGCCCGAGCCGGTCGCCTATCGCGCGCGGATCGAGGATGGCGCGCTCCGCGTCACCTTCGACCGGCCGATCGAGGCCAACCTCGACGCGGTGCGGCGCGGGCTCGGCGGCTACCTGCGCGACGCCCGGATCGAACCCGACGGCAAGACCGCGCGCTTTACCCTCGTCGGCCGGTTCGGGCTGCGCAGCTTCGTCTACGAAAAGTCGATCGTCGTCGACCTGATCGGCGCGGCGGCGGAAGGGGCGACGGCGCCCGTGGCGCAGGCCCCGCGCGTCGATCTGCGCGTCGGCGAGCACCGGGGCTACAGCCGGCTCGTGTTCGACTGGCGCGCGGGCGTCGATTATCGGGTCGCGCGCGCGGGCGACGAGGCGCGGCTGCGCTTCGACCATCCGGCGCGGATCGCGCTCGACCGCGTCAACGCGGCCCCGCCGCCCAATCTGCGCAAGGCGGCCAGCCGGATCGAGGGCAAGCGCACGCTGGTCACGCTTTCGCTCGCCCCCGGCGTGCGCCTGCGCCATTTCCGTTCGGGCAGCCGGGTGGTGGTCGATCTTCTCGATCCCGCGCCCAAGACCAACGCGAAGACCGACAAGACGGACGGCCCCAAGACCGATGCGCCCAAGAATCAGGACGCGCCCAAGGCCGAGGCTCCCAAGAAGGCCGCGCCCAAGGCCGACGCACCCGCGCCGCCCCCCACCCCCCCCCCCCCCCCCCCCCAAAAACCCCCCCCCCCCCCCCCCCCCGGCGCGCGCGCCCCCCCTCCCCACGGCCCCGCCCCCCCAGATCGCGCCCGCCCCGCCCGCGCCGGTCGAGCGCGCCGCCCTTCCCAAGGCGCCGGCTCCCGAAGCCGTCGCCGACGCGAAAGAACGGGTGGCCACGCCACCCAGGGAGGATGCGCCCAAGGGCGAGACGCCCGCGCTCGGCGCGACCGGGACGAAGAAAACCGCGGCCGCGCCGCCATCTTCAGACGCGCCCGCGCCCGCCGTCGAGGTGGTCAACGCTCGGGTTCTGAGCGCGACCGCCGCCCAGCTTTCGCTCGGTCCGCCCAAGCTCGGCATCTCGGTCCATGCCGGAGCGGGGGAGACCGAGGTCGCCTTCCTCGGCGGCTCGCGGCTCGCCGCCGCCGCCTTCGTTCGCAACGGCGTGTTCTGGGTCGTGTTTCCGCGCGTCTTCGCGATCGACGCCGCGCGCGTCGACGCGATCGAGACGCCGGCCTACGATTCCTTCGCCACGCTTCCCACCCCGGGGGCGAGCGTGCTGCGCTTCCGGCTGCGGCCGGGGATCGGCGTCCGCTTCCAGCGGCGCGACCAGGCCTGGGTCGCGACCTTTACCCGCGACGCCAGCCTGCCGGCGGCGCTCGATGTGCGCGAGTTCGACGGCGGCGCGACCGGACGTGGCGTTCGGATCAATATCACCGACGTCGCGGACCAGGTCGAAATGGTCGATCCCTCGGACGACGCCAACCTCGTCGTCGTGCCGGTGCGCCTCTCGGGCGCCGGCATCGCGCGCGCCGCTGTCTACGATGCCTTCGAGCTTCTGGCGACGGTCCAGGGCATCGCGATCCTCCCCAAGGTGTCGGGGCTCGCCATCCACGCCTCGCTCGCCGGCGTCGAAATCGCCTACGACACCGCCCGCGCCAAACAGGAGATCGCCGTCGCCGACGCCGCGCGCGCGTCGCGCGGCGGCCGCGATCCGGTGACGCTTCTCGATCTCGTCTCGCTCCAGCGACCCGACGCGGAGCTTTACCAAGCTTCCCAGGAGATGCAGCGCGCCGTCGCCACCGCGCCCACCGTGCAACGCACGCGCGCGCGCATGACCTATGCCCGCTTCCTGTTCGCCAACGGCCTTTATCCCGAGACGCTGGGCATGGTTCGGCTGATCCTGCGCGACGATCCCAAGGTCGCCAAGGACCCGGCGCTGCGGGCGATTCGCGGGGCCGCGCGCCTCATGCTCGGGCGCGTCAAGGAGGCCAGGGGCGATCTTCTGTACCGCTCGCTCGACCGCTTCGACGACGTTGCCCTATGGCGCGGCATGCTCGCGAGCCGCCAGGGCAATCCGTCGGAGGCGTTGGTCCAGTTCCTGCGCGCGGGCGATCTATGGCGCGATCTGCCCTCGCCGACCCGCGAGGAGGTCGGCCTGACCGCCGCCGAGGCGGCCATCGACGAGGGCAGCCTGGCGCTCGCCAACACCTATCTCGACGCCATTCGAGGCGACGATCCGAACCCCGTCGTCCGCGACCGCGCGACCTATCTCGCCGGCCGCATCGAGCAGGCCAACGGCAACGAGACCGAGGCGATCGCCACCTGGGACAAGATCGCCGACAGCCCCGACCGCTACACCCGCGCGCGCGCCGGGTTCCGGCGCGCGATGGTTGCGCTCGACGCCAAGGAAATCGACAGCGCCAAGGCGATCGACACCCTCGATCGGCTGCGCTTCGTCTGGCGCGGCGACGGGTTCGAGCTCTCGGTCCTGCAAAAGCTCGCCGCGCTCTATTTCGCCGACAAGAAATACGAGCGCGGGCTGTTCACCATGAAGGAGGCGGTGACACATTTCGCCGACTATCCGGCCGCCGCCGGACTCGCGGGGCGCATGAACGCCTTGTTCGCCAACCTGTTCCTCAATGGGACCGTCGACGATCTGCCGCCGCGCAAGGTGCTGACCCTGTTTTACGGCTTCCGCGAGCTCATGCCCACCGGCAGCAGCGGCGACCGGGTGATCCAGGCGCTGGTCGACCGGCTGGTCGACGTGGACCTGCTTTCCCAGGCGGGCGAATTGCTCGAGCATCAAGTGACCTATCGCCTCGAAGGGGTCGAGCGCGCCCGCGCCGGCGCCCAGCTCGCCGTGATCCGGCTCATGGACCGCAAGGCGAAGAAGGCGCTCGCCGCGCTCGCCGAATCGAAGGTCGCCCGGATGCCGAATATCCTGATCGAGCGCCGGCGGCATCTGCGCGCCCAGGCGCTGATCCAGCTCGACCGCGACGAGGAAGCGCTCGAACTCCTCAAGAAGGACAAGAGCCGGGAGGCGAACCTCCTGCGCGCCGATATCTTCTGGCGGGCCAACGACTGGCCACGGGTCGCGCGCACGCTTTCCACGCTGCTCGCCTCGGCGCCCACGACCGCACCGCTCGACCCCCGGATCAGCGGCCAGATCCTGCGGCTTGCCGTGGCCTACGCGCTGATTCCCGATCAGAAGGCGCTGACCCGGCTTCGCAAGCGCTTCGCCGCGGCGATGGTCGGCGACCCCAACCGCAACACCTTCGACGTCATCACCGCCGACGTCGACCGCTCGCGGTTCAGCCTGCGCGAGCTGCCCGCCGCGATCGCCCAGGTCCACGGCTTCGAGGCCTTCATGGCCGACATGCGGGAAAGCCTGAAAAGAAAGCCGCCGAGCGCGATCAACTGATCGCCCCCCGGCAAACGAGAAACGGCGGTCCGAGAGACCGCCGTTGGTTCTCGCTCGCTCGGGTCGCGTCTTATACCGGCGAGCGGGTTCGCCGGCGCGCCGGCATTACGTCTGGAAGCTCTGGATCAGGCTACCGGCGATCATGTGCCAGCCGTCGACGAGAACGAAGAAGATCAGCTTGAACGGCAACGAGATCATCACCGGCGGCAGCATCAGCATGCCCATCGACATCAGGATCGAGGCGACCACCATGTCGATGATGACGAAGGGGATGAAGATCAGGAAGCCGATCTCGAAGGCGCGCCGCAGCTCGGAGATGATGAACGCCGGCACCAGGGTGCGCAGCGGCACCGCCTCGGGGCCGTCGACCGCCTCGATGTTCGCGATATCCATGAACATGGCGAGGTCGTCCTTGCGCACCTGCCCCATCATGAAGTCGTGCAGCGGCGCGATCGTGCGGTCGACCGCCTGGGTTTCGTCGATCCGGTCCTCGATCAGCGGCTGGATGCCGTCGGCGTAGGCGCGCTCGAAGGTCGGCGCCATGATGAAGGCGGTGAGAAACAGCGCCAGGCTGATCAGCACCGCGTTGGGCGGCGTCTGCTGCATGCCGAGCGCGCTGCGGATGATCGCGAGCACCACGACGATGCGGGTGAACGACGTCACGACGACCAGGATCGAGGGCGCGAGGCTCAACACCGTGATCAGCGCGATGAGCTGCATGATCCGGCCGGTGAAGCCGGCGCCCTCGCCGAGATCGAGGCTCAGGGTCTGGCCGAGCGCGGGCGACGCGGCGAGCGTCAGGCCGGCGACGATCAGGGCGGCGCGCGCCCGGGTTGCCGCCCGGGTCACGACGCGACCTCTTCGCCGGGCGCCGGAAGTTCGGGCGGCTCGGCGGGCTCGGGCCGCGGGGGCGCGGCGATATCGCGCTCGATCACCAGATCGCCGCCGGGGGCGAGAAGAAGGAGGTGCTGGGTCCGGTCGCGCTCGACCAGGACCAGCCGGCGCTTGGGATCGATGGCGCTGATCTCGACCACGCGCAAGCGCCGGCTCTTGCCGCGCGCGGCGGGCAGCTTGCCGGCGAGGCCGAACCGGCGCACCGCCCAGGCGGCGAGCCCGATCAGGCCGAGCACCAGCGCGAGCGCGGCGACAAAGCGCAGATAGCTCAGAAGGTCCATCCGACGCCCCGGAACTCAGCCGCCGTCGCGCCGGTTCTTGCCATAGGCCGCGCGCGCGCGGTCATGGGCGCCGAGATCGCCGAGCGACTCCTTGAGCTGCTCGTATTCGCGCGCGGTCGCGACGGCGAGCGTGTCGAGATCGTCGTAAAGCGCGATCAGTCGCGCCTTGAAGGTCTGGGCCTTGTCGGCGGGCAGGCGGGACAGCGCCGCGCAGGCGCCATCGACCACCTCGGCCAGGCGATCGAGCGCGACCGGCCGTCCGGCGGCCAGGGTCTCGCGCGCCGCGCGGACGATCGCGGCGGCCTCGTCGAGGCGGCGGTTGATATCGGCTTCGGTCATCGCGCGTCTCCGTCCGTTCGGAATGCCGGGTCCCCCTGGGCGCGCGCGTTGACGCGATAGACGTAGGCCAGGATCTCGGCGACGGTCGCGAACACCGCCGGCGGCACCGGCGAATCGAGCTCGATGGTCGCGAGCACCTCGGCCAGATCGGCGTCGGCGCGCACCTTGACCCCGTGCGCGAAAGCGATGGCGAGAATCTGCTCGGCCACCGCGCCGCGCCCGGTGGCGGTGATGCGCGGCGCCTCGTCACTGTTCGGCTTGCGGCTGAGGGCGACGGCGACCTGGGAAAGGCTGGGCGCGTCGAGGGCCTCGGTCATGGGGTGCTCCACTCTTGGCGTCGGCAAGGAACGCGCCGACGCCGGGCCAGTGTCGCCGCCGTATGCTTAAAAAAGCTTTAACGGAGACTGGAACATTTACAATAGGTTAGGAAAGAATGGCGGGTGGGGGAGCGCGCCGGCGCCGATCTGGGAAGACGCGCCCTAGTCGCCGTCCGCGCTCGGAATCCCGGTGATTTCGCCCTCGCCGGTCGCCGCGGCGATGTTCTCCTGGCGGATCCGCTCGAACAGCTCCTTGCGCAGCACCGAGGCGTCGGCGAGAAAGGTGAAGCCGAGCTTGGCCGACTTGCCGCGCACCTCGATGACGGTAAGCTCGATCGTGTTGTTGATGATGACCGATTCGCCGACCTTCCGCGTCAGATAAAGCATGCCGTGGCCCTTCCTGGCCCTGTTGACTCGTTAACCAAGGTAACGCAGCCGCCTCGGGCGCGACAGCGAAAATCGCCCCACCCGTCTTCTGGGCGGGCGGGGGCGAGATGATTCCTTTACGTATTCTTTACCGCCATCGGCGACCATGGCCCCGCGCAGGAAGCGCCGCGGTTGGCCAGGACGGCTACCAACGACCGCGAGGAAAATGGACCTCGGAAAGTTCCAGATCTTTTCGATGTTGACCCGGCGCATGGCATGGCTGGGACAGCGCCAGCAGGTGCTTGCCCAGAACATCGCCAACGCCAACACGCCGGGTTATGCGCCGCGCGACCTCAAGCCGCTCGACTTTCGCCGCGCGATGAGCGAGGCGGGCGGCAAGCTCGCCATGCGCGTGACCAACGTCGCCCATATGCCCGCGGCCGGCCCGCCCGCGCCGCGCTTTGTCGCCGAGAAGGAGCGCGGCGTCTACGAATCCACGCCGACCGGGAACGCGGTGGTTCTCGAGGAACAGCTCATGAAGGTCTCGAAGACCGTCATGGACTATCGGCTGATGGCCGATCTCTACCGCAAGCATGTGAACATGATAAAGACCGCGCTCGGCCGCCCCGGCGCCTGACGGCGGCGAGGGTCGATCGCGCGGCGGGCTAAAGCCGCAAGGAGTGCCGGATGGACTTGGTCAAGACGTTTCAGATTTCCGCCGCCGGGCTGCGCGCCCAGAGCACGCGGCTGCGCGTGATCGCCGAAAACCTCGCCAACGCGGGCACCACCCCGCAGGCGCCCGGCGGCACGCCGTACCGCCGCAAGATCGTGACCTTCGCCAATGTGCTTGACCGCGATCTCGGCATTCGCAAGGTCGAGGTCGCGGGGGTGCGCACCGACTCCTCGCCGTTCGGCAAGCGCTACGACCCCGGACATCCGGCCGCCGACGGCGACGGCTATGTCCAGTTGCCCAACGTCAACGGCTGGTCGAAATGACCGACATGCGCGACGCGCTGCGCAGCTACGAGGCGAACCTAAGCATGATCGAGGCGTCGCGCTCGATCGTTCAGCAGACGATCGCGCTGCT